>QMCD01000295.1_pt1 | contig 50126 bp, 38 predicted proteins | sample 1821841 | NCBI WGS metagenome assembly QMCD01 (sample SAMN01991225, study PRJNA193472) | Termite gut metagenome, whole genome shotgun sequencing project. | isolation source: worker | host: Macrotermes natalensis
TGGGACGAGAAATTTCATCTCGTGAGACGAATGAATCCGTCTCGTGAGACGAAAAATTTCATCCCGTGAGACGAATGAAACCGTCCCGTGGGATGAAAGAATTCGTCCCACGGGACGAATGAATGTATTTGCCGCTATGAATAATGCAGGTTAGAAGATTCGGGTAAGCTCCGGTATTTGACTGACAAGCATGAATTTGGCTTTAAAGCAAAAAAAATGAGAGAAAATATTGTTAATTCAAATTCATTCTATTTCTTTGTTGCAGAAAACCGATATGCACATGAAAAGAAAAATCCCTTTTATTACTACTGCTTTGGCAGGTTTGTTTTTTTGTTCTTCCTGTGTTCCGACTGAGAAGACGGAAATGCAGGATTATACCCAATACGTCAATACCTTTATTGGTGCCGCTGATAACGGTCATACATTTCCCGGAGCTTGTTGTCCTTTCGGGATGGTGCAAACCAGCCCCGTGACAGGTGCAGTCGGCTGGAGATACTGTTCTGAATATGTTTATCAGGATTCGTTGATTTGGGGATTCACCCAGACTCATCTGAATGGAACGGGATGTATGGATTTAGGCGATATTCTGGTGATGCCGGTAACCGGTACACGCGCTCGTGCATGGGATGCTTATCGCAGCAGCTTCTCAAAAGATGGGGAAGCTGCCGCTCCGGGGTATTATACGGTCGAACTTTCGGAACCTCAGGTAAAAGCGGAACTGACTGCTTCTATTCATGCAGCTCTTCATCGTTACACTTATCATAAAGCTGATTCGGCTTCTCTATTGATTGACTTACAGCATGGACCTGCATGGGGAGAGAAACAGTACCACTCTCATGTGAATAGTTGCGAAGTAAACTGGGAAGATGCGCAGACACTGACCGGGCATGTCGGTAATACCGTATGGGTGAATCAGGATTATTTCTTTGTGATGAAATTTAGCCGTCCTGTTATAGATTCGCTTTATCTTCCGATGGGAGAAACCGAAAAGGGCAAACGTATCGTCGCTACTTTCGATATGGAACCGGGCGAGGAATTGATGATGAAAGTGGCCCTTTCCACTACCGGCGTAGATGGAGCGAAAAAGAATCTGGAAGCGGAAATTCCCGCATGGGATTTTGACGGAGTGAAAACGGCGGCTCACAATGAATGGAATAGCTATCTGAGTCGTATTGAGATAGATGGTACCGACGATGAAAAAACGAACTTCTATACTTGTTTTTATCATGCGATGATTCAGCCGAATCAGATTTCGGACGTAGACGGAATGTATCGTAATGCCGCTGATTCCATAGTAAAAGCCGGGACAGGTACTTTCTATTCTACATTCTCTCTTTGGGATACGTATCGTGCCGCTCACCCATTCTATACATTGGTGATTCCCGAACGTGTGGACGGCTTCGTAAACTCACTGATAGAACAAGGCGAAGTACAAGGCTTCCTGCCTATCTGGGCATTGTGGGGGAAAGAAAACTACTGTATGGTTGGCAATCATGGCGTATCGGTCATTGCCGAGGCCTATCGTAAGGGGTTCCGTGGCTTTGATGCCGAACGCGCTTTCAATATGATAAAGAAAACTCAAACAGTATCCCACCCGTTAAAGTCAAATTGGGAGGTATATATGAAATACGGATATTTCCCGACCGACCTGATAAAAGCCGAATCCGTATCTTCTACATTAGAATCGGTGTACGACGATTATGCCGCCGCCGATATGGCACGCCGCATGGGGAAAGAGGAAGACGCCATCTATTTTGCAAAACGTGCGGATTATTATAAGAACCTCTTCGATCCGGAAACGAAGTTTATGCGTCCGCGTAAATCCGGCGGAACCTGGAAGGCGCCGTTTAATCCAAGTGCATTGGGACATTCCGAAAGTGTCGGAGGTGATTATACCGAAGGAAATGCATGGCAGTACACTTGGCATGTACAGCACGACGTGCCGGGATTAATCAAACTGTTTGGCGGTGAAGAACCTTTCCTGAGCAGATTGGATTCCTTGTTCACAACTAAGCTGGAAGGTCAAACTCTGTCGGATGTTACCGGATTAATCGGACAGTACGCTCATGGTAATGAGCCGAGCCATCATGTTGCTTATTTATACACATTAGCCGGTCGTCCGGAACGTACGCAGGAGTTAGTCCGTGAAATCTTTGACACTCAATATAAAAATAAGCCTGATGGACTTTGTGGAAACGATGATTGTGGTCAGATGTCTGCCTGGTATATGCTTAGCGCAATGGGATTCTATCCGGTAGACCCGGTGAGTGCGGAATATGTATTCGGCGCTCCACAATTGCCGAAGATGGTATTGTATCTGGCTGATGGCAAGACTTTTACGATTATTGCGGAAAATCTTTCGAAAGAACATAAGTATTTGGATAGTATCACGTTGAATGGAGAACTGTATACGAAGAATACTATATCACATGAAGATATTGTAAAGGGAGGAACGTTGGTATATAAGATGAAATAGCAGGTGATCGGCGATAATAGTGCAGTATAAAAGCGAGATGAATAACAATAAGTACCATTTTGTATGTGAAAAGCGATAAATTACTCCAATCCGAATAGGGGAAATTACTCCTTGCCGCTCTTATAATAAACGAACTGATATGTAATTTTTAGAGTGACAACTATCATGAGAAAAAATAAAAACGGAAGCCGGGTATGGATAATCATTGGATTAGTATTGTTTAGTGTGGGAGCCACGACTGCCTCTTTTATCCGGAAGATAGAGTTTGAGGAGTCTGTAGCCTTAGAAGTAAAGCCGGAAATCTTTTTTAAAGTCGACTCCAAGATACGTTCCGCTATCTTGGTGAACGACGGTAAGCTTTACTTTGGTACTGAAAACTGTGAGTTCCATGCCATTGATATTAATACCAAACAGGAGCTTTGGATGTATTCTGCAAACGAGCCTGTAGAAACATGGCCGGTATTTACGGATAACAAAGTTATATTTAACGCAGGAAACAGTTTGTATATTTTAGATGCTACGGATGGCACTGAAACACACAAATATACTTATCCTTCCGAAAGTTCAATCAGGATAAGTCAAGATACATATACATTCAATGACTCGTATGTGGCGGCCTCAAATGGTATAGCCTACTATGCCGCGCTTAATGGAGATTTAGTGGCGGTTGATATAAAAAGCGGCGCGATGATATGGTCGCTCATTTCCGGAAATCCGGGTGCGGTAGCTTCAGGAGTTAACTTTTCGAATGGAAAACTTTGCTATACCGATTATGCGGGTTCTCTGTGTTGCGTTGACGCACAAACAAGGCAAGTGATATTCCGGACTGAGATACACGACAGGGCTTTTGCGCCTATGTATATCAGCGATGGGAAGATTTATGTCGGCGGGAGAAGTTGCAAAATGTATTGTATTGACGCGAACGACGGCAATGTGATATGGTCATCGCCATCATCCGATGACACGACATGGTTTTCGGGAGGGTCGGTTTCTGTAGGCAACACACTTTATTCCTGTACCTCGGATGAACACACGATTGCCGCCTTCAACAAAAATACGGGAGAGTTGTTACGCTTGTACCCAACAGAAACGAACGCATATACTCCACCGCTTCTTCATGGTGATAACATTGTAGTTGCCGCGACTGACGTCTACTCATTCAATAAATCGAATATAATGGAGTTCGATACAAAAGCCCACACAAAGCTTTGGCAAGCAACACTTGAGGATTGTGTATTGTCATCTCCGGCAATCTATCAGGACGTATTGTACTTTGGTTCAGACTCAGGTACAATTTACTGTATCAATTTAACTAAAAAGGAATAATGACTATTATGCAAGAAAATAATTTTAGGCACATAACCGATGGCATTGCAAAGGTTATTGAAACAGAAGAAAGTTTATTGAGAGATTTGCCCGTAGAAGTTATAACATTAAGGCGGAACAGACAGAACCGCACTATCAAACAAATACTCGGTCACTTGGTTGATTCGGCATCAAACAATCATCAACGAATGGTTCGTCTGCAATATAGCAAAGACTTACTTTTCTTTCCTGATTACCGGCAAGATAATGATTTGTGGATATCTCTGCAGGATTATCAAAATGCGGATTGGGCTAACTTAATCCAGCTATGGAAGTTTTATAATTTACATATCATTCAGGTTATCAAATCAGTAGATGCTTTAAAGTTGGATAGTTACTGGTGTGACTTTGAAGGAACAAAGGTCACATTGAAAGAAATGATAGAAGGTTATTTGGAGCATCTGAACCTTCATATAAAAGAAATTCATGAATTGGTTGGTAATACTCTATTGTCTGTACAGGGAAATATTTGAAATAAAAATGGCGCCATTTAATGTTTGAACCTCAGAACTCCCTCCCAGGATTTTGAGCAATTCCACCCTCATCTTTCACCTTTTCTCCGTATCCCCTTATTCATCGGCGTGTGAATGGGGGGAGTAAGGATGTGACTTATCCTGTACTCGCCGTCTACTTGTATTTATTGGGAAAATACTTGTATTATTGAAATCAATAATGTATCTTTGTATTTGAAAGATTAAGTGTCGGCAGTCGCCATTGGAAGTACACCACCGTATATAAACCGTCCGGCAAGGACATAAATAATAAGTGATATGAAAAGGGCATTAGTGATAATAGATATTCAAAATGATATAACAAAGAATTACAAGGATATAATTGATAATATAAATAAATCAATTGATTGGGCAGTTAATAACGATGTTGATGTTGTTTATATGAGGCATGAATATTTGTCGGATACTATGAAGAAATTTAAGCCAAATACTTACGGATCAGAATTAGCCCCGGACTTAAAGATAGTATCAGAAAATGTTTTTACTAAATATCAATTGAATGCATTAAGTAGTGAGGAATTCAAAGACTTTATCAATCGAAATGCAATATGTGAGTTCTACATAGCAGGGGCAGATGCTATTGCTTGTGTAAAAACAACCTGTTACAATTTACTTAAAGAGAATTATAAAGTTAATGTCTTATCGGATTGCATTACCAGTTGTAGTAAAAAGAAGATAGATGAAATGCTTCGATATTATGAAAGTAAAGGCTGTAAAATAGTTGCTTCAAATGAACTTTGAGTCTACTTCAAAAAGTCTTTTTTATCAGAAATTAATGCCACACAAATACTTCTGAAAGGGGGTAAAAGTGCTTAAGTGCACTTTTTGAAGGGAACTCAACTTTGAAATTTCAAATCAATGACAACCACTTCCGAGTATCCTGCTGTGCGAATCGGCGGTCCCCACGTTCCGACACCGCAGGATATATAAAAATACGATTTACCTTTTTGCAGAAATCCCCAATCCTGTTCATATGTTTCGCTCGTGATGTAACTCAATGGCCACATCTGTCCATGATGCGTATGTCCTGACAATTGCAGGTCTATGCCTGCCTGTTCCGCTTCTTTGAGGTTGTATGGCTGATGGTCGAGCAGGATGACAGGCAGTTGTTTGTCTATTCCTTCCAGCAGTTCGGGGATTGTCTTTCGCGAACGGCTTGACCGGTCTTTCCGTCCGGCAATGTAGAAACTGCCGTCAATTAAAACTGTTGTATCAAGCAAAGGCTGTACTCCGTGAGAAGCCAGATAATCAATGGCTATATTACTTTTTTCTTCACCGCGAATACGCTCGTGATTGCCATTAACAAAACACACACCGTATTTGGGCTTCAAATGGTTGAATTCCATCCCCATCCCATTTTTGATTACCGTTTCAGGATTCCCGTCGAATACGTCTCCAACTAACAGAACAATATCCGGATGCTGGTCATTAATCGTTTTCACTATTCGCGCCAACGTCTTGCGGTCATGTATATTCCCCAAGTGAATATCGCTTGCCATTGCAATTCGCAATGAAGTAAGCTGCCCGGCTTTTTTATCTATGGGAATAGTCAGTTGGGTTACACGCGGATAGTGTGCATTGCAATAACCATATATGATAATGAAGGCAAGCGCCAGACAAACCGTCCCAAACAGGATGGTTTTACTTCTCCGGTAATTCCGATAGATAATATCAGGCCGGATTTTACCTATCCATCTGACAATCCGTAGAATGTCAATGGCAAGCAAAATGAGGAAGCCGTACAGCACAACAGCTAACATGATGTAGCCAAGGGCATAACAAGCATCATACAATGCTTCCGAAACCAGCTTCATCCGCACAATCACAAACGATGAGGCCATTAGGCAAAATATCACAGTAAACCAAACCTGCCAACGCCTTGATATTTCAAGCGATTGCCAACCGCGGACAAACAAATAGGTGCATCCGGCGGCATAAGCATATAGTAAATACGACCACATATATTGCCAGAGAATTTTTATTACCGTACAAAAATAGGCTTTTTAAGCGACACTGCTAAATAGTTGTCCTTAATAAGTGTCGATGTGCTTGATTTTCCGGGATATCTTAAAATGTGTTTTCTTTGTAACAAAATTCCGCCCCGTCACGTCTAACAAATAGAAACAATAAAAAAACAAGATTGAAATACAGAAAAAACGCATGGATGCTGAAAGTTTTAAAAATGAGTTTCTGCCCTATCACCGCAAACTGTACTGCGTAGCCTATCGCTTATTGGAGAATGCGGCTGACGCGGAGGACTTGGTGCAGGAAGCCTATCTGAAACTGTGGGACAAGCGGGAAGGATTGACGGTTATCAGTAACCCGGAAGCGTTTAGCGTTACTTTGGTAAAGAATATGTGTTTCGACTTGCTCCGGTCCGGAAAGTATATTTTGAGTAAACAAACCGTTGAACTGACAGCCGTACAGGACGTTTTGTTGATAGATAATATAGAAGAACGGGATAAAGTGCAACAAGTTAAAGATATCATTGCACGTTTACCCGAACAACAGCAACAGATTGTGAGTTTGCGTGATGTTAAAGGCTGTTCTTACGAAGAGATAGAACAAGTTACCGGATTGAATGCTACCAATGTCCGCGTACTGCTATCTCGGGCGAGGAAAAAGATACGTGAGGAATTTAAAAAATGGAATAATTATGAAAGTAGAGGAAATTGAAAGGCTGCTCGCCGAGTTTTACGAGGGGAACACTACCGAGAGCCAGGAAGAGATATTGAAAGATTATTTCAGGACTGCGGAAGTGCCCGGGAATCTGCATAAAGACAAAGAAATTTTTCTCAGCCTTTATCAGGATGCGAATCAAGAAGTGGAAGTGCCTGCAGGATTGGTGGATAAATTGAGCTTGCTGATTGATAAGAAAGCTGAAGAAGAACAACGTTTCTTCATCAGGAATAAGTCCAAACGTAACTGGCGCTGGATTGGAAGTATTGCCGCCACCGTGCTATTGCTTATCGGTATCGGATATGGTACGGGAAATTTGGACAAGGATATATGCTCGCCACCACGGGATACCTTTTCTGATCCGGAACAAGCTTACAGGGTATTGCAAGCAACATTAATGGAGGTTTCCACCAATTTGAACAATGGATTGAGTGAGGTGGAGAAAACCCAGTTGGATATAATAACAGTGAATCAAGAAGTTAAACAAGAAATACAAAGGTAATGATTATGAAATTTAGTAAAATTCTATTAGCAGGTGCGTTGCTATTGCTGCCACTGCTTTGCCAAGCGCAGAAAAACATATTCAATAGTTACAATGATATGAAAGGAGTCTCCTCCGTTTATATCTCCAAGGCTATGATTGAAATGAATTCGCACCTTTTTACTAAAGATGTCTATATTGGAAAGGTGTCCGGAAAGCTGGATTGTGTGCAGATTCTTTCGACTATGGATAATAATATAAAGAAAGAAATGCTCAAGGACCTCCGCACGTTGGTACAATCGTCCAAGTATGAGTTGCTCATGAAACAAAAAGGAACGGTGTCCAGTTCGGAGTTTTATATGAGCAGAAAGGGAGATAAGGTTAAGGAACTTATCATGATAATTGATGGCTCCGCAAGTTTGAAGTTTGTTTATCTGGAAGGGGAAATGACTTTGAAAGATATTCAGAATATTATGATGTATCAGAGTATGAATACGGGTGGTAATAATTTGCATCATATATTAGGTGGGGCACTAAACCTGGCGAATGCGAATGTCATGGAAAACCTGAAAGGCTTAGAAAACCTGAAGGGCTTAGAACATTTGAAGGATAACAAATTGTTTCAGGAAAGTTTTGAGAAAAGTATGGAGATGCTGGGAACACGTTTGGAAAATTTTGATTTTGGAAATTTGGAATGAGCACCGATTTCTGATATGTGTAGATAGAGCGTTTGTTGAAGAAAAGGGTGTGCCAAAACCCGGTTCTAAAAGAATACCCCTGCTGTAATAATTACGGCAGGGGTATTTTAATTGTCTTTTCGGCTTCTGATATATATCCTCTTTATTTGTCTTTCTTTAATTCAGCGAAAATACGGGCTGACAGTTCTTCCGCCAGTTCTGGATTGTCGGCAATCACTTGCTTGGCGGCATCACGACCTTGACCAAGTTTAGTATCGTTGTAACTGTACCATGAACCGCTCTTCTTGACGATATTCATTTCGACGCCCAAATCAATAATTTCTCCCGAACGTGAAATTCCTTCACCAAACATAATATCAAACTCAGCTCTACGGAACGGAGGAGCTACTTTGTTTTTTACTACTTTTACGCGCGTCTGATTACCAATCACTTCCTCACCATCTTTAATCTGTTGCGCACGGCGGATATCCAAACGTACCGATGCGTAGAATTTCAATGCATTACCACCGGTAGTTGTTTCGGGGCTACCGAACATTACGCCGATTTTTTCGCGTAGCTGGTTGATAAAGATACATGTGGTGCGTGTCTTGCTGACAGCGGATGTCAGTTTACGCAATGCTTGCGACATCAGACGGGCCTGTAAGCCTACCTTGTTTTCGCCCATATCGCCTTCTATTTCAGCCTTTGGGGTTAGGGCGGCCACGGAGTCTATCACAATAATGTCAATAGCAGACGAACGTATCAGTTGCTCGGCGATTTCCAGAGCCTGTTCGCCATTATCCGGTTGTGAAATCCAGAGATTGTCTATATCCACACCCAGTTTGGCGGCATAGAAACGGTCGAAAGCATGTTCCGCATCAATGAATGCAGCGATACCTCCGGCTTTCTGCGCTTCGGCAATAGCGTGGATAGCTAATGTTGTTTTACCGGAAGATTCCGGGCCATAGATTTCAATGATACGTCCACGCGGATAACCGCCAACGCCTAAAGCCGCATTCAAGGCAACGGAGCCGGTGGATATTACTTCCACGTCTTCTATCTTTTCATTACCCATTTTCATGATAGAACCTTTACCGAAGCTCTTTTCTATCTTATCCATGGCAACTTGGAGCGCTTTCAACTTTTCGTTTGGCGCTACACTTTTCTCATTCTCAAAATTAAGTTCGTCTTTCTTAGCCATATTGCTTACTTACTATTTTTAAATTAAAGGATTTGTGCTGCATGCTCTTTGGTTTTTACTTCCTTAGGCGTAATGATACGCTCTATCACTCCTTCTTGATTGATGATAAAGGTGGTGCGGAAAGTTCCCATATACTTGCGTCCATACATACTTTTTTCACCCCATACTCCGAATTCCTCCACGAGCTTCTTGTCCGTATCTGCAATCAACGTAAAGGGCAGGTTATTTTTCTCTATAAACTTTTGGTGCGACTTTTCGTTATCCACACTTACGCCGATAACCTCATAACCGGCTTTGCATAATTCCGAATAGTTATCACGTAGGTTGCAGGCTTGTGCCGTGCAGCCCGAAGTCATATCTTTGGGATAGAAATAGAGAACAATTTTCTTTCCTTTATAGTCGCTGAGGCGGATTTCTTCACCTTGCTCATTGATTCCCAATACTTGGGGCGCTTTATCTCCGACTTGCATATTCTTTAAATTATGAATTATCTTTATTTGATTTATATTTCTAAGTTTTCGTCAAATACTTCGTGCCACGGTAAACCCTGTTTGTTGAGTTGTTCCATGAACGGATCGGGATTAAATTCTTCCACATTCCAAACGCCCGGCTGCTTCCACAAGCCTTTAAGGAACATCATGGCTCCTATCATGGCAGGAACACCGGTAGTATAGCTTACGCCCTGCATACCCGTTTCCTTGTATGCTTCCTGGTGGCTGCAATTGTTATATATATAATAGGTGTGTTCTTTACCATCTTTCAAGCCACGGATACGGCAACCGATAGAGGTTTCACCTTCATAGTTTTCACCTAAATCCTGTGGGTTGGGTAATATGACTTTCAAGAATTGAAGAGGGACAATCTTTACTCCGTTGTAGTCTACTTCGTCTATACGCGCCATGCCGATATTCTGAATGACACGCAAGTGAGTGAGATACTCTTGCCCGAAAGTCATCCAGAAACGTGCACGTTTGATGGTAGGGAAGTTCTTTACCAGAGACTCTAATTCTTCGTGATATAATAAGTATGAGTCACGCGGTCCGATATTCGGATAAGTCAAATCCTTATGGATTTCCAACGGTTGGGTAGTTACCCATTTGCCGTCTTCATAATAACGTCCGTTCTGGGTGATTTCGCGGATGTTGATTTCGGGGTTGAAGTTTGTGGCAAACGCCTTGTGATGATTACCTGCATTGCAGTCTACAATATCCAGATATTGTATCTCGTCGAAATGATGCTTGGCGGCGTATGCAGTATAAATACCACTTACACCCGGGTCGAAACCGCAGCCGAGGATAGCGGTCAGTCCGGCATCTTCAAAACGTTTTTTATAAGCCCACTGCCAACTGTATTCAAAGTGAGCCACGTCTTTCGGCTCATAGTTGGCTGTGTCCAGATAGTTAACCCCGCTCTTGAGGCATGCTTCCATAATGGTCAAATCCTGATAGGGGAGTGCTACGTTTATGACAATTTCGGGTTTAAAGCTATTAAATAGAGTTACCAGTTCGTCTACATTGTCGGCATCCACCTGTGCAGTCTGAATGTTGGGGTTACCGATTGCTTCTACAATAGCGTCGCATTTGGATTTGGTACGACTGGCAATCATGACTTCAGTAAATACATCCGGATTTTGAGCCACTTTATGTGCAACGACTGTACCTACGCCGCCTGCACCGATAATAAGAACTTTACCCATTTCTATTAATTACAATTACAAGTTACAAATTATAAACTAAGAATTACACTGTATTTATTATAATAAACAGGTCTCTTTTATTGAAATAAAGGAGAACCTTCTTTTTAATTAGGAGCAAATATAGAACTTAATTCGCAGATATACATTAAAATTCTGCTAAATACTTTCTATAAAAAATCTTTTATTTTTAAACAAACAGTTCACTTTGGGGTTATAATAGCAATAATTTCTCATAGGTCAATGTTCATAATTAGTTTATACTATAATTTTTTAGACGCAGATAACGCGATGACACGGATCTCATTTTATCTTCCGGATGGGATAACGTAGCGCAGCATTTAAAAATCTGCGTCATCCGCGTCTAAAGAATTGCTTGCATTGCGCAGCAACCTGATTAAGGTTCCGTTTCGCTATATTATCATTCATAGCATGAACTAATTTATGAACAGCTACTTAGAATGCGAATCAGTAGTTAAAGGAGTTATCACTTCGCTCTCCTCAAATTGATATCAGGGGATGGGGTGGTTAGCAGAATGAGTACTGCTACCTGTCAGGGCCGTGTCTGCTCCGTATCACCTCCGTATCCTATAGAACGGACTTTATACGGAGTTGGTATGGAGCAGATACGGAGCGGGTATTCCTATTTTATAGATTACGCTTATAATTCGTAAATTTTATGTAAGTTTGCGACCAGAGAATCAACTTAAAACAATAAATTATGATGAAAAAAGTATTTGCATTTATTTGTATGACAGGAGCTTTGGTAGCTTTGTCATCTTGTGGCACAGCTAAAGATGCTGTGACATTATCTTCCATCAATGGTGAATGGAATATTATTGAAATAAACGGCGCTGCTGTAGTTCCTGCCCCTAATCAGGACTTTCCTTTTATAGGTTTTGATACATCTGCCGGAAAAGTGTATGGTAACAGTGGTTGTAATCGTATGACAGGGGCGTTTGATGTGAATGCGAAACCCGGTACGATTGATTTAGGTACTATGGCGAGTACTCGTAGGGCATGTCCGGATATGACTTTAGAACAAAATGTATTGTCGGCACTGGGGAAAGTGAAGAAGTATAAGAAACTGGGTTCGGAGAATATCGCTTTATGCGGTTCTTCCAATCGCCCTATTATTGTGCTGAAAAAGAAATAAGTAGGGTGTTATAGAGTCCGTTTCATTATTGAGATAAAAAGCAGGGTGTTAATTCAATGAGTTAGCACCCTGTTTTTTTGTTCCTATACGGGATATTCAGGAGGATGGCAGACTCTTTCATTATAGAAATGTCGGTCAATCCGGTTCTATTCTGCCAAACTGACAGAACTTCTGCCAATCAGGAATATTGCAACATTCTCTGAACATTTTGGCATAAGGTTTGTCTTTTTATTGGCGTCTACCATTGCGGTGGACAAACTGAAACTTGAATAATAACAAATAAAAAAATAACAATTATGGGAAAAATTATTGGTATTGACTTAGGAACTACAAACTCTTGCGTTTCCGTATTTGAAGGAAACGAACCTGTAGTAATTGCAAATAGTGAAGGAAAACGTACTACTCCATCTATCGTAGCATTCGTAGACGGTGGAGAACGTAAAATTGGTGATCCTGCAAAGCGTCAGGCTATCACTAACCCTACGAGAACTGTATTTTCAATCAAACGTTTCATGGGTGAAACCTGGGAGCAAGTACAAAAAGAAGTTGCCCGTATGCCTTATAAGGTAGTGAAAGGTGATAATAATATGCCTCGTGTGGATATTGACGGTCGTTTGTACACTCCGCAGGAAATTTCAGCTATGATTCTTCAGAAAATGAAGAAGACTGCCGAAGACTATTTGGGGCAGGAAATTACAGAAGCCGTTATTACTGTTCCGGCTTACTTCTCCGATTCTCAGCGTCAGGCAACTAAAGAAGCCGGTCAGATTGCCGGTTTGGATGTGAAACGTATCGTAAACGAACCGACAGCCGCTGCCTTGGCTTATGGTATTGATAAGTCTCATAAGGATATGAAGGTTGCCGTGTTTGACCTTGGAGGTGGTACATTCGATATCTCTATCCTGGAATTCGGTGGCGGTGTATTTGAAGTATTGTCTACGAACGGTGATACCCACTTGGGTGGTGACGACTTCGACCATGTAATCATCAATTGGTTGGTAGAAGAATTTAAGAAGGATGAAGGCGCCGACTTGACGCAGGACCCGATGGCTATGCAACGTCTGAAAGAAGCTGCTGAAAAAGCCAAGATTGAATTGTCTTCTTCTACAAGTACAGAAATCAATCTGCCGTACATTATGCCGGTAGGTGGTGTACCCAAGCATTTGGTGAAGAATTTGACTCGTGCTAAATTCGAAGCTTTAGCTCACAGTCTGATTCAGGCTTGTCTGGAACCGTGTAAGAAAGCCATGTCTGATGCCGGTTTAAGCAATTCTGATATTGATGAAGTAATCCTTGTTGGTGGTTCTTCCCGTATTCCTGCTGTGCAGAAGTTGGTTGAAGATTTCTTTGGTAAAACTCCCTCTAAAGGTGTGAATCCGGATGAAGTTGTAGCTGTAGGTGCTGCAGTACAGGGTGCCGTATTGACGGATGAAATCAAAGGTGTAGTATTGTTGGATGTTACTCCGCTGTCTATGGGTATTGAAACATTGGGTGGTGTTATGACGAAGTTGATTGATGCTAACTCCACTATTCCTTGCAAGAAGAGCGAAACCTTCTCTACGGCTGCCGACAACCAGACGGAAGTTACCATCCACGTATTGCAGGGTGAACGTCCGATGGCTGCACAGAACAAATCTATCGGTCAGTTCAACCTGACAGGTATTGCTCCGGCACGTCGTGGTGTTCCTCAGGTTGAGGTGACATTCGATATTGATGCCAACGGTATCTTGAAGGTATCTGCCAAAGATAAGGCTACCGGCAAGGAACAAGTCATCCGTATTGAAGCTTCCAGTGGTTTGAGCAAGGAGGAGATTGACAGAATGAAGGCTGAAGCTGAAGCCAATGCCGAAGCTGATAAGAAAGAACGTGAGAAGATTGATAAGCTGAATCAGGCTGACTCAATGATCTTCACTACTGAGAATCAGTTGAAGGAGTTGGGCGATAAGTTGCCGGCTGACAAGAAAGCTCCGATTGAAGCTGCTTTGCAGAAACTGAAAGATGCCCATAAGTCACAAGAATTGGCTGCAATAGATACTGCAATGGCAGAATTGAACACTGCATTCCAGGCTGCAAGTGCTGAAATGTATGCACAGAGCGGTGCACAAGGTGGCGCCCAGGCTGGTCCTGATATGAATGCCGGACAAGGTGGCACTCAGGATGATGGCAAGCACGGAGATAATGTGCAGGATGCGGACTTTGAGGAAGTGAAGTAAGTTCAGCAATTATCGAACGGCAAGTGTGTGATAGCCAGGCGAATTTGTATTTTATTCTTCGTGCCGGTAATCGCGGTTAATTGGCTGCTTGCGAGCCGCCTGCCGGAAGTGTATTTGACACTGCTCGACCATCCTGTTGTGGTGGTCGAGGGTGTCATTCGCATATTGTTGATGGTGCTTTCATTTTTGATGCTCATCGACATGAAAAGTCGGACGGGGCGCCTCGGTATTCGGATATATGCTATCGGACTGGCAATCTATCTCACCTCTTGGATAATATTGTTGTGTGATCCGGTCACCGACAATCTGGTCGTGTTGCTGTCGGGTTATTGGAGTGCTGTGATATGGCTCGTTGGTATCGGCCTTGCAAGCGACAAGCTGTGGATCCGAATACCTTGGCGACGATGGATTTACATCACACTGTCGATAATGTTCGGAGTGTTCCATACCTGGCATGGATATCTGTTATTGAAATGATTGACTATACTATTAAAGAAGGTATCTAAAAAAAGCAATGAAAAAGATCATCTTATTGACATTATGTCTGTTCTGGTTCGGAACACTTGGGGCACAACTCCGAATGCAATTTCACACCGAGTCGGTCGACTCTTTGTTGGCGTGGTTCGATGAAGGTACTCCCTCCGACGCGATCCCTGTGCTAACAACACTGCCGGCCAACCGTTTTATGGAGCAGTTATTGCTTCATAATGAGGCAGGCGGGACGTCATTTTCCGATGCACTGGCTGCTTTTGCAGATGATCGAACCCACCCCGACTACCTGTTGGCAGAGGCATATACCCGGCGCAAGCAAATAGCCACGCTGGCACAGGCGATGGTCGATCCGGCGGTGACGGAGGGTGTATGGCAGTATGTTATCGATTATTTCCCTCAGGATTTCGACGCCGGACAGTTCCCTGCTTACGAAGTCTGGTTTACCGCTACAGGATGGCAATGGGGCGATGCAATGACGTTCTCATACAATCCTGAAAATTATGAGATCGGCGATGTTGGCAAACCTGCCATCATTTTCAACCTGACCCTCATCTGTTCGCTCTACGGCGAGGGGTTGCAACAACAGCTCAGTACATTTCAAAACGTACTGAAACATGAATTGTTCCATGCTGTGCTGGCCGATTATCGCACCTTGAAACAAATCCCTGAGCCGGAAACGATTGAGGAACTGGCAGACTATTCACTCTACAACGAAGGCATCGCACACTATCTCGCCAACGCAGAGATGTTCCGTGAGCAAGGCGATGCGTTGAAAGAAAAAGAGCAGGCCGCTTTTAAGCGCTATTCGGAGCAACGGCGGGTGATCTTCGATGCCAATCAACCCGACGAAGTCCGCATGGCAGCTATCCAGGAAGGATTGCAAGGACCTTATTGGGATAAATACATTTGTGTGACCGGTCTTTTTATGGCTGCACGTATCGAACAATATGGTGGTCGCGAACTGCTTCGTGAGTGCATTGCCCGTGGGCCGAAATATTTTATAGAGACTATGCATCGGATTTCCCATTAAACAATGAAGCATTGAGTCCACTTCAAAAAGTCTTTTTTTTCAGGATTTAACGCCCTACAAATACTTCCGAAAGGGGGTAAAAGTGCTAAATTGCACTTTTTGAAGGGGGTTCAACATTGAAAGCCTCTACTTTATTGTTTCCTCCTTTTTGAAGTTTCTCTCTACAAACTTTTTCTGATAGTCTTTAACCTTATCTGCTCCGATGGTACTCTTACCCGTGTCATAGGATTGAAAGCCTGAAAACGAAATTGCGGTATGTATTTCCACTCCATACTTTTCTTTAACGGCATAATCTACGATCGGAATCTTTTCTACATCCAATATCGCATTGAATGGGGTGGTTACGCTGATTGTTTTTACCCACGGAAACGTGGTGATGCTCTCTGTCGCCTTTTTGCCCGATGCATCGGTGTAAACGGCGGTCAATATGAACAGCGAAAGCATATCTACGCCACCTGTGATAACGTAGGTAACTTCGCTTGTCTTCGTAGTTACCGCTTCTGTTTTTTCCTGCTCTTTGTTTGGGTCTGCCTTTTGGGGATTTGTGCCGCACGAAACCAACAGTAACATGACAATAGGCAACAGTAATAAGATTAAATTTTTCATAAATTCATGAATTTATTAGTTGAACATATTATTCATTCAAACATATTAATATTTTCTAATAAAACAAAATTTACGCTGAATAGTTTAAGCCTGTTTAACTTTTCTTCTATAATAAGTAACTACTCAGGTGTGCTAATAGAGATACTACTTGATTATCAAAGGAATAGCATACCTGAGTAGTTACTATAATAATCTTACTCAAGTTTCGCAAGTTGCTAATCTGTATTATTCATACTGCAGGAGTTAAAGGGGTTATCGCCGTACTAAAACGTACTAAAATCGTGTCTGCTCCGTACCAGGGCCGTGTCAAAGCATTACCAACTCCGTACCCGCTCCGTATAAAGGTACCCTTATACGGAGTTGGTACGGACTTGGTACGGACTTGATACGGAGCAGGTAGTGTGTGATAGGGTCTGCATGATTCATACGTTAACTCCTGAAGTATGAATAATGCAGGCTAATTTGACTATTTCCTCTGCTGAATCAAATATGAGTTCATAGTTTTAGGATATGTAAAGGAGTATAAAGCTAAAATATCTCTTCAATTCTTTGGCAGAAATAAAAATAAACACTACTTTTGCCGCGATAAAAATAGTATTCACCCTTTAAAATGATGGAAAGGGTATTAATTATGTTGGAACAATAATATTTTCAAATCAGGACTAAGTTGTCTCATCGGGAAGATGAGGCTTTGCAACTTATGTTTTTTTATGTTTGCCGCACTTCACTTTACGCGGTAATGGTTGATTAGTCCTACAATCACATTTTTATTTTAAAGAAATTGTTTTTTAAAACAGTTTCTAAATTAATCACTTCAATGCAGTGGATGGATGTTTTTTATCCATACCCAAAGCATTGGTATCGCGTGTATTGCATTGTTGTCTGCTGATGAAGCGGACAGGGAGTGCTATATGCGAGTAGAAAAAGAATTATGGGAATACGATTAAAAGATTTGAGTAAACTGGGATACCGGGATAATGTAGCTCGTAGTCTGGCAGTAGACATTGTAAGCAAACACTGCAAGCATGATACGAAAGAACAGATTGAAACAACACTGAGCAATATACTCCACCATCCCGAATCATACAAAAGTAACGAGATTTGGAGCAAACTCGCCGAACGCCTTTCGCCTACTATGATAGCGAAAGAGTTCACAACTTATGATTTATCGGACGAGCCGCTGATGTATAAAACCTATGGAGGTAAATTCATAGAGACTCTTGCCAAGCAACAGATGAACCTGGCTATGCGCCTGCCCGTAACGGTAGCCGGCGCACTGATGCCCGACGCTCATGCCGGATACGGGTTACCTATCGGCGGAGTGCTTGCTACGGACAATGTGGTGATTCCGTATGCCGTAGGAGTCGATATCGGTTGCCGGATGAGCCTGACAGTATTTGACGCCAAAGCAGATTTTCTGAAAAGGTATTCATATCAGATGAAAGAAGCCTTGAAGGATTTCACTCATTTCGGTATGGACGGCGGACTGGGCTTTGTGCAGGAACATGAAGTACTGGACAGGGAAGAGTTCCGTTTGACTCCTTTATTGAGAGATTTGCAAGGAAAGGCTGTACGTCAGCTTGGTACCTCCGGTGGGGGTAACCATTTTGTAGAGTTTGGGGAGATTGCTCTGCAAGAACATAATGTACTGAATCTCCCCGAAGGAAGCTATGTTGCCTTGCTGTCACATTCCGGTTCGCGAGGGCTGGGGGCTGCTATTGCCAAGCATTACAGTCTGCTGGCGCGCGAAGTGTGCAAGCTTCCCCGTGAGGCGCAACATTTCGCCTGGCTTGGTTTAGACTCCGAAGCAGGGCAGGAATACTGGATGAGTATGAACCTGGCAGGCGACTATGCCCGCGCCTGCCACGAACGCATTCATCTGAACCTGGCGAAAGCATTGGGATTGAAGCCGCTTGCCAATGTCAACAACCATCATAACTTTGCCTGGAAGGAAGAAATAGCTCCGGGGCGCGTGGCAATTGTACACCGCAAAGGGGCTACTCCGGCACAAGAGGGGCAACCGGGCTTGATTCCCGGAAGCATGGCTACGGCAGGTTATCTGGTTTGCGGCAAAGGTGTGCCCGAAGCCTTGAGTTCGGCTTCTCATGGAGCAGGCAGGGCAATGTCGCGCCAAAAGGCAAAAGACAGTTTCACCCAATCGGCTTTGAAGAAGATGCTGTCGCAAGCGGGAGTAACTTTGATTGGCGGAAGTGTGGAGGAAATGCCGCTGGCATACAAGGACATCGACAGGGTGATGTACACGCAGGAAACACTGGTAGAAGTGCAAGGTAGATTCATGCCTCGCATCGTACGAATGAATAAGGAATGATGCGATGAAAGAGAAAGTCTATTTACAGATAACTTCCGGCAGGGGACCTGCGGAATGTTGCCGGGTAGTGGCACTGGTGCTCGAAAGAATTGTGAAACAAGCGCAGGCGCGAGGACTGAAAGTGGAGATGATAGAGCGGGAGGCAGGTCAGGTGAACCGGACACTGCTTTCAGCCACAATTTCTCTTCAGGGGGCGGCTTGCGATGAACTGATTGATGAATGGGAAGGAACGGTGCAATGGATAGCCCAAAGCCCGTACCGCATTTATCATAAGCGGAAGAATTGGTTTGTTGGTGTTCATTCGTTTGTCTTATCCGAGAGTCAGGAGGCTACGGAGCGTGACTTCCGTTATGAAACCTTACGTGCTTCCGGGCCGGGCGGCCAACATGTCAACAAGACAGAATCCGCCGTTCGTGCCGTGCATCTACCTACCGGAATGAGCGTGGTAGCTTCCGACCAACGCTCCCAATGGCAGAACAAGAAGCTGGCAACGGAACGCCTGTTGGTGAAACTATCATCCTGGACGATGGAGCAAGCCATGATTCAGGCGCAGGAAAATTGGAGCAATCATAATCATCTTCAACGGGGAAATCCTGTGAAGGTGATTCGTGAATCGCTGATTTAATCCCTCAGGGGCGATATTGTTAAATTGTCTTTTTGACAATTTGTATTTTTAATCTGCTGAGAATGCCGTATTTCCGCCCGAAGGCAGGGACGATTGGAAATATCGAAGCGAAAATCAGTAAACTCCAGATTATAAGGAAGATATCGAAATCATGACATTTCTTTTAGAATGAAAGATCCCTCAAAAACTACATTTTAAGAGAAATCAGGAGGCAAACAAGTCAGCTACTTATAGGTAATGGAGCAATTACCTATAAGTAGTTACTTCATTACCTATAAGTAGTCGCCCTGTTACTTGTGGGTAGTTGCTCTTTTCTGCATAAATAATCCTCAAACATGGAATAATATACAAAAACACTGTATGTTTATTCCTGATTTACTTGCAATATCTTCTATAATCAGATTCTTGGAAAAGATGTGAGTCACAATAATGAAGAATATCCTATCATTTTGATAGTTGTTTTGGCTTGTGGAACTACAATTTGCCAATCATAACGTTTGAAAACTCCTGCTACTTCGGGGTAGCCTTTGCAGTCGACCTGTTATTTATAATGTATCAAAAGCACTTGAATATGTAAAGAAAACACAAGCATTTCCGGGTACCTGATGCTTGATTCGTCGTGTTTAATAAATGCATAAAACTTTTATCTGTAAATCCATTCAGTCATTTACGGTATTAAATGCGAAAAACAACTTTAATACTCATAGATTAGATAAATAGGCTATAGAAACTATGGAAGATAACCATAAGAAAAATATCACATTTGTGCAAGAATTAGATAGTTTTTGTTTAATATAGGGTTTATTTAGCGAAAAATGTGCTAATTCTGTGTATTTTAACTCTAAGTGGCTTGTATAATCAATTATTAATTGTATATTTGCGCCAATATTATTAAACTTATAAGGGGACAATATGTCTTGCGTAAAATATTTCATAAGTATATATTTTATTATGTCAGTAAGTCATTGGGGATGTCTGGGGAACATATTTGCAACGGAAACAAATTCTGATTGCCGCATACGTGGAGTCATACCTGTCGATAGCCTTATACACTCTCAATCGGTTTTTTACTTTCCTATAGACAATCATATCTTAATTCGCCATTTTTTCAGCAACAACATCATGCTCAATGCGCTTGATAAACTTGTGCAGTCAAAGCGCGTGGTTGCGGCTCTTGATACCATCGAGATTATCGGAGCATGTTCACCCGTGGGAAGCAGGGAATACAATCTGAAATTAGCTTCGGATCGTTGCATGGCATTGCATTCTTATCTGAGCGGCAACCATCCGCAATTGTTCGAAAGGTTCCCGGTTAAGTTTGACATAATAGGCATTGACAGCCTTGGTTACAGTCTTTTGAAAGAGAAAGAACCTGCGCTTACCCGGAAACAAATATGGGATAATCTCCAATATGCCGCCGTACGTCTGAAAATGAAAGACGGATCATACCTTATTCCATACATCGACATGCCGAAAGAAACCGCCGGTGTTGATGCGATAATGCATCCGCAGGTTGTGGAGCGGCGCGATACCATATTCTTGGTAGATACGGTGCGTTTTAGTGATACAATGGATGCAGCGCTCGCACACGATAAATATGTAAAAAGAAAAAACCCGCTTCATTTTGCGCTTAAAACCAATTTGCTTTATGACGCATTGCTGTTACCTAACCTCACATTCGAATGGTATCTCGGCAAGCAATGGTCGCTTGCGGTAGAGGGTAACTGGAGCTGGTGGGTATTCGGCAGCCGTCCCGAAACCCGTTGGTACCACCGTATTCAGGTGGCAGGCGTAGAGTTGCGCCGGTGGTTCAAATCGCCGTATCCGCTGCACGGACATGCTTTGGGCGTTTATGCCATGACGGGTGATTATGACATCCGCCTTTTTCCTAAAGATGAAGTCAGTACAGGATATTTGAGCCGTTGGAGTTGGTCGGCGGGATTGTCTTATGCATATAGCTTTCCCATTGCCCGCAGGTTTAATCTGGAATTGGGGTTGGCTGCGGGATATGTGGGTGGCAGTTATTATAAGTACAACTTTTTAGCAGACGAACGATATGGGCAGCGGGTTAAGTATAACAGGAGTTATATAGGCCCTACGCGTGTAAACGTGTCGCTCGTGTGGTTACTTGGCACAGGTAATATACGAAACTAAAAATAACAGTAGGTTGAAACGGTTAATTAAATATACCGGAATTATCACTTTGTTGCAGTGCTTTGTTGCCTGCCAGCATAAGGAACTTTATCAGGATGAGCCGCAAGGCGACGTTCCGGTTGATGTGATTATTCACTGGGATAGCGTGCCAAGCCATACGCTGGAACTACCCCGGAACATGACCGTGCACTGGTATCCTTCATTAAACGGCCTCATTTCTACCGATATGTCCCCTCGCGGAGGTAAGGAGTGGCTTAATGCCGATGAGTACGATGTGATGTGCATGGATTTCAACGGACCTACTACGTTGTCTTTCCGCAGCAACGGTACGCGCCAGTCTTTCGAGGTGTACAATAACCTCCAGACAGGAACCTACAATCTCCTTGTTCCGCAGCTGCCCGATGGCGAAACCACCGTGGCGGAAGCCTATCCCTACCAGTTTTATATCGACAGCCGTTCGCAAGCCATAAATACCAAGACCGTACTTGTGGACAGTACGCACACCGTGCATTTCTATCCCAAAAACGTATTGAGGGAATTTACTTTCATGATATACGATGTGAAGGGAGCCGAAAACATGATTAAAAACGGTGGAGCCATCACCGGCATGTCGGGTTCGTATTTTCCTGCCACCGGCGAATTGGCTTCGACACCCTCCACCATCTTGTTCTCGCGTGTGGAAGGCATTAAAAACGCTCAGGCTCATTCGCGTTGGACCGATCGGGAGAAAGCAATCTTCGCTGCCAAGAACCCCGACTGGGCAAGTACCGATACGCTCAGAGGCTGGACGCGTGACTGGGTAACCGGAAAGTTCGTCACTTTCGGGCCACTCGACACAGGCGGAAACCGCTTCCGCCTGACCGTGGAATCCTCCAACCAGGCCAACAGCCGGGTTTACGCCGCATGGGGATACTGGCACGGACAATGGGAAAACACCATTGCCGAACAGATTGCCGGCGCCATGGGTAGAAACGGAACGCAGGAAGAACAGTTGGCATGGCGCGAACGCAACGGCGGATATGATATTATACTTTATAACGACCATCGCCTGGTGGTGCCGAAAGGCGAAACCACCGGTGGCGAAGAAGGCGGATTCACAGTCGGCGTAGGCGACTGGGGCGACCCGATAGATGTGCCGGTAGGAGGAAGCTCCAGCCGTGCTGCGAGAGAAACCGCTACGTCGCGTACTGTGATATATACAGAAGAAACCGTTCCCGATTTTGTGGTAAACGGAGTACATACCGCAGACGGAGAATCGTCCCTCATGTTTAACGCGCAGTATGTATATAAGTCCGAAAGCGGGATCTGGAGTTATCAACCTATGAAATATTGGCCGCGATCGGGTGAAGTCGATTTTTACGCTTATGCACCTGCCGGACTTAAGAACCTGACTAACGGGCTGAAGGACGATAATACAGATACGCCCGTTATCGAATATAAAATGCCGTATAAGCAACGCAACAACGATGATGAGCCACCTCCCGGAACCGGTGAAGACGTACAGGGGATACCTTTGGTTGTAGACGACAATCAGGAGGACTTGTTGGTAGCTGTGCTAAAACGCGATTTGCAATCGGATACAGCCACCGATCCTGTACCTCTGAATTTCCGTCATGCGTTCAGCAGGGTAGGTGTATCGGCGAAGTTTGCCGGCGATGCTAACAGTTACCGTATCAAAGTAGTGCGCATGGATTTGCGCAATGTATATACAAAGGGTAAACTGAGACTCAATCAGAATGATATTCTCGATGTCTCTTCCGAAGCCACGCTTTGGTACGAGCCTGACAGTTTAGCCAATTACCGTTTCAAACTGATAACGGCGGCAGTGCCCGTCAGCGATGAATACACAGCATTGGTAAGCAGTAACGACCGGATTCTGGTTATGCCGCAGGAGATAACAGAAAGCAATGATGCGAGAATATACATTGAATACGAAGTATATACATATACAAATGGAACCGAACGATTTAAAGAAATGAAATCGGAAGAATTTCCATTAGCCACCGGATTTAAGTTTGCAATCGGTAGGCAATATAACCTGACGCTAACGTTGGATTAGATAACAGAATAAGAATATAAATAGCAGTGATATATATTTTTTTAATTAAATTTTTAGTGAAATGAAAAAGAATCTTTTTTTAGGAATGTCACTTCTGGCGATAGCCGGTTTGTGGGCAGGGTGTTCAAATGATGAGGGAGTAGATATCTCTCCTCAGGGTAAAGCAATTAGCTTTGGTGTGCAAGGTGGTGTGCCTGAAGTAAAAACAAAAGCAACAGCAACTACAACAGAGTATGTAAATGCTTTTGTGGTGTCTGGTAGTGATGATAAATTTAAAATGGGCGTAGATAATGTCGTTACGAATGATGGTACTAACGGGAGAGAACAAGCTCTCTTTTGGAATTTCAGTATTGCTCGTAGTGCCAGTGCTACTAGCCCTTACGGTTATTATGATTATAATCCAAAAAGGTATTTCCACAAAGATGCAACAAAGGCTACTTTCTTTGCTTATTCTCCGGTAAGTAAGTTTGTTACTCATACATCAGAAACTGATCCTATAGTAGCAAATAAAAATGGGGCGCTTGTGGATCATTTGTTAGATGCTTTTGAAGAAGGTGTTTCTAAACCTTATGCAACGTTCGATTACGAGGTTCCTGAGTTAGATGAGGTAAAAGGAGAAACCACGCAGGAAGACCTTTTGGTAGCATGGACTGATTATTCTATACCAGTTTCTCCCATCATGGAGAATACTTCTACAAAAATTATGCTTAATTTCAACCATGCGCTTTCTCGCGTATTTATAACAGGACAAAATGCGACTACTTCTGATGTTATAATTACAAACTTACAACTTAATAATTTGTATTCCAGTGGAACAGCTACTATAACAGGGAATGGCTTGGATAAAATTGCATGGAGTGGAACCCTTGGTTCACGAGTAGTGGATATACCAGGAGCGGATGCTAATATAACAGATGTAACAGGCGGTTATCGCTATGTTCTTGCAGAATCTGGTGTAGCACTTGCGGCCTCTTCAAAACATGGTGAAGCTCAACCTACTGACAAGCCTATGCTTCTTGTTTCTAAAGAGCAGGGAATGATGGTGATACCTCAAAAACTATCAGAGATAGGAACTGAAGGAGATGAAGGATCTGGAAATGTTAATACAGAATTTAGCCTTCGAGTTGATTACAAATTATCAAATCTCACTCAAACGGATTATATTAGACTTGATGATGATTTTGAATTGGAACCTGGTAAACAATATTTGATTAATGTTGTATTTACAGGAAGAGAAATCAACTTTGATATTAATGTTATTCCGTTTGAAACCCCTCTTGATAATTATGTTAACTGGTCAAAACCTGTAACACCATAATTTAAGTATTCCCTTGAGGTTGACTAAAAAGGTTACTTCTTTGATTTTACCATTTCTACTAATATATGTAGAAAGGTAATTGTATAGAGTGTTTTTTTAGTCAATTCCACACCCTAACGCAACCTTCAGACTATAGTCTAAAGATTGCAAACCAAACTATCCCGTGCGCTCTTGGTTGGGCGTACGGGAACCATTAATAACAGTTCATTCGATAACAAAAGCCCATCCGAAAACTATATGAACGCAAAAAGAGATATATTTAGCCTGCGGCTGTGCCTGCTTACCGTATTGCTTGTGATTATACACAGTTTTGCAAGCGTGTCTATTTTTGCACAGACAAATGAGGCAAGGTTACCCGATATAACCAAAAACCCAGTTCCTCTTTCTATCAATGCCAAAGGCGCTGCCCTTATGCTCTATACGCAGGCATTGCCTCAGGATGAAGGCCCATTAATATATCAATGGTACACATCTGATAATACGAATGATTATCCTCTTACAGGTACTCCTCCTAAATTATCAGATACGGATATAACCACAATAAAAGCAGGTGCACAAATTATTCCGGGTGAGACCCATTTCACCCTTAGTACCACAACGCCTACTACTGCGGGCACTTATTATTATTGGTGCAGGGTAACAAACACCAAGGGAGGAGACGCATATTCTTCGGAAAGCAGCTTAACCAAGGTAGTGGTTATAGATAAGACATTAGAACCTCAATTGATGAATGGCGGGTTTCAGGAGTTTTGGGATTTCGACGGAACATTGGCAGGATCAAGTAACAACGATGGAAACTATAATGGAGTTACACGTTCAGGAAGAGCAATGGTCAATAACGGACGGCAAAGAGGTTGGACAAGCACAAACGCTTATCCCCAAGCCAATTATCCCTCCGCAGGCGGTAATTATTTGAGAGGTACTACCGTATGGGATTGCGAAGATGCACCAACTGCCATTGATGCGGCAAGTAGGGCATGGAATAATAATATCGCTACTTGGAGTAATAACTGGGTTACCGGTACCGGAGCTCAAAATATTACCAATGAAGTTAAACCTACTACGAATACCTTTTTTGCCTTGCCGCCTACCGGTGCCGCTGCAACAGCAGTAGGCAAAGGTGTGAAATATTGGGAAACCACACACTCATTGAATGATGGAGGAGATGCTGGTTACTCTAATGGAAAAACAATACAGTTGATGGTAGCTACAGGTTTGGGGCACAATGCTACTTTTTTAGACCCGAGAGGACATAATCAAGGTTATATACCCGGTGATCCCGCTTGGTACAGTTATCCTTATGTAGTAGAACTAAACCCCGACCAGCCTTCAAGTTTGTATCAGGAAATTGCTACAGTTCCGGGAAAAATATACGAATGGAGTCTTGACCATGCCCCAAGGGAAGGGCGACCGGCTAGTGCCAATATAATGGCGGTAGTCATCGGCCCCGCAATGAATTCCTTTGACGATTACGAATCTGTAGGATTAACTGGAACAAACAATAGATGGGGATTGGGAGATGGTAATTATACCATAAACGGTCATACACAGTATCAGGGTTTTACCAGATTCGAGAACTATCCTTATGGAAGCGTAGCTGGTACTGCTGGACCAACACTTGCGAGGCAAACTTATTTTTTAGATGTGGTGGATAATTTAGGATTTACAAAAGGCGTTGAAGCTTCCTATATGACGGCAGATAAACAGTCGCGCGTATCAAAATATCCGAATAATGACAATGGGCGCAATTATTTTGTATATATAGGTGCGGCAGATAAAAGTGTGAAGGGAACCTATAACAATCCAAGAAACAGTATTACCGGAACGACGATTGCCGGAGGGCCGTTCTACGAAATGAATTGGACACATCATGGTGGCGTTTATTCCGTTCCCGAAGGACAGGGTATTTCCGTATTCTCTTTTGTTGGACTTATGCCAACTGGTTCATCTGGTAATATTCTCGACAACATCGTCTTCAAATCCGGTACTCCCCCCACATTCAACATCGACATGTTTTATTCCGGTGATGTTACCATATCAGCCGAAACACGAAGGGATTATGTGTACGGCATTGCCGAAGTGCGCGGTAGTTCGGTTAGTACTTTTACCGAGAATGTAACTTTCACTGTTGCAGGTGGAAACCCCGTTTCGGCTGCGGGTAATGTTTTACCAAGCGGTGATGGAATTGAACATTGGTATTATTTCCCGGACGAAGTAGGTACGGTTACTTTCAGCAATATGGTTCCGGGTAAAACGTACCGCATAGTGGGTATTCCGCGCGGTGCTGTTTCCGGCGAAAGCCAGCTCAATACCAACCGGACTCCCGCATTGGTACTTGATGATGGTTATTACGAAGAAGTAACTATTCAGGGAACAAGTGATGGAGGTGAAGGTCAAATGTCTACAGTAGGAACAAGAGATAACCTCATTTTTTTAACGAACTCGAATCCGGGAGTGGAATATGCACTGCTTGATGCTGACGTGGAACCAGGACAGCCCGTCAGGGTAGTTTATCCGTGGAGAAAAGGTTTGGGCCTTGGAACCGGACAGTCGCTCTTTTTTGAAAATTTGGATCGTCCCCACTGCTACTTATTAGTAGTGCGCCCATCAGGATGGAATGAAATCACTTATGAGGTGGCGGCGAACTCCGAAGGGGCTGTGAGAGTCTGTACATCTTCCGTAAATGACATTCAACTTGCGCAAGTATCCCGTGTGCATAATAATGATGGCACCGATAGAATCATAATAAGACAAGCAACAGATGCCGACGAAAATGGAAACTCCGCCATAGGAGAACACGTTATAGATGACGAAAAATACGAATATCGTTATTATGACGGAGAGACGGGAGTGATATATAATACTCCCGGAACTGTTAAGGCAGATGCAAACGGCATGTTGTATGTGGAGTTTGGCGGAGAGGAATTTGTGTCTGATGGAGTATATGATCACGACATCTATCACGTGATAGTAAGGGAAAAAAGGGAGGATGGTACATTTGGTTCTTTTCTGGTAGGCGTGCGTGTATATCCTGCTGTTCCACCTTATTATATTGATTATGTACAGGAGCGGATAGGTTACTTTGACCACAACAATCAGACTGCTATTCCGAATGCAAGAATACAATACCGTGTACATGCACAAGATGCAAATCGTACGTGGCTAAGAGGAGATAACGATAATTTTGTTCCCGCTCCGGCTTATATTCTGATGGGAGAACGACCGGAAGGTAATCCAAGTTTGCTTGACCAAATGGGGGATTTGGGAGCAGATGCCACCATTGAATCCCGTTATGTTGATTTGTGGCCTGAGGCGAGATTTCCTTCGGTCTTCCCGCTGTCAGAGTTTGAAGTTCCTCGCCGACCGGCAGCTCCGGTGGCGGATAATTGTGATCATTCGATTCCTACACCTGATTATACAATAGACTATCCTAATGAAAAGATAACAGTGCTTAATGGATCTTTGGAATATAGTACAGACAATGGTGGCACTTTTATTCCCATACCTGCATCGCAGGATGATCCCAATATCAAAGAGGAAAGTTTAGGTAGAATGGGCTGGTCGGGTGCGGAACAGATAGTTCCATTGCGTATTTCTGCCAGCAATGCTGATGGACACTTTGCTTCGGAAAGTAAGATGCAAATCATTCTTGGACGTGATCCTGCTCCTGCAGAGCCTTTTGCAAAAATAGTGGATGTTAGTAATGACTCGCAGATAGAAATTTTAGGTTTGGCAAGAGAACGTATATATGAATATAGATTACAAGGAGAAACAGACTGGAGGAAGCCACTCGTTGGACCCGATGTAGAGTCTATTGGCCCCTTAGAATTACGTCATGACTCCAACGATCCCAATATCGAGATTGACTATGAGATTCGTTATGCTGCTACTTGCGAAAAACCGGCTTCACTCTATCGGGTATTGTCGATGCCTTTGTCGGTTATCCCGATTAATTTCGGAAGTGTGGTCTACGGTTATGATCCCGCCAATCTTGATCCTGAGATTATTATAGTCAAGAATGTGGCTGAAGAAAGTGTACCGATTACAGGGATAACTATAGAGAATGGCTTCAAAGATGAGATACCATATAATAATGGTATATTTGAACTTGTGCAGGATTTTGATTCTGCGGGGAATAATGATAAAGAAGTTCCGGGAGGAGGGGAAAATAGATCTTTCACTATCCGGTTGAAAGACGAATTGCCGGTAGGAACGTATCGTGCCACTCTTAGGTTGGATTATGAATACGAAAATAATACTAAAATTACCACTACCGAAATCTTTGTGAACGTAACTAAAGCTGCGAGAGAAAACACTTTGGAAGCGGAAGCGTTTAAGGTTACAGATACAAGTTTTGGGATAAATATTTCTTTTATCAATGATATTATTCCTGAAGATGCTGTAATTGAATATAGTATCGACGCTTCTACTTATTTTGAGGGGGAAATAGGAATAGCGGTAAAGGATAGTGTAAAAATTACAAATCTGGATCCTGAAACACCTTATAGAGTTTATTATCGTCTGAAAGAAAGTGAGAATTATCGTAGATCGGAAGAAAATACTTTGACGGTTTATACCGCTTATGCCAGCGATAGTGTGACCTACGTGAACTACGAAGAAGAAATGCTGTATATGAATAGCGGTCTGCGTGCTGAGCATTATGAAGTCAAAGTAAACGGTACTATAGTAGATATGTCTTATTCTCTAACAGATGTCGCGGATCTTGGGTCGATTACCATAAACATGCGTCGACTAAGTGGAAATATATCTAATTTTCCTATTCCTCCTTCTGCTCCATACGAGTACACAATTGCGGGACGCGGTATTGCGCCGCCTGATTCTGCGTTCGTAAGTGCCGTTGTGGATGGTCCTAAAAATACCATAAACCTGCCCGGTAATTTTCAATATCGTCGGGCAAGAAGAACAAACCTTTGGTCAACAGTGTCTAACTCTCACACATTCGAACGTTGGGGAAGTTATCAAATTCGTTACCCTGCAAAGCCGAATGAATATAAATTTGCATCCAAATACATCACAATTCATGTTCTTCCTGATCTGAAACCAACTGATGATGGAGAGTTGTATGTGAATGTAGATGTAGATCCGCTTCGCAGTAGTGGCGATGGTTCTTCGTGGGAAAATGCAACGCCTTCGTTATCGGCTGCACTTGAATATGCACGACTTGAACAGCTTAAGGTGAAAGATATTTATGTAGCCACCGGTACTTATGTTCCCACCGTATCGGCTGCAGAAACAGAGGATGAACGCGACTACGCTTTCGTATTGCCCGCCAATGTTACCATCACCGGCGGATATAATGTTTCTCCGTCCGGTATTGTAAGTAACCAATCCAATAATCAATCTACCATTCTGTCCGGCAAACTGGATGACATAGCGGCAAACGCTTATCACGTAGTGATTGCCGGTAATGCTCACCATACTATATTGAATCGTCTTGTTATTACCGACGGTGTTGCCGATGGTACGGGGAATATTAATATCGGTTCTTCAAATTTACCGGATGGTGAGACACACTACCAAACAATCCTACGGAGAAACGGCGCCGGTCTGTATGCATCCGGAACTTCAAATCTTAAACTTGTTAATGTGTTGATTCATTCCAACAATGCAATAGATGATGGCGGGGGTATCTATATAGAAGACGAGAGTACGGTTTCTTTAGTCAATGTTACCGTTTCGGGCAACAGTGCAGGACACTATGGCGGCGGAGTGTACAACTCTGACACGTTGAGTATCGGCAATACCGTTATATATGGTAATACAGCAGTCGACGGGCCTGAAATTTACAAAGATGATGATGCGGGGCCAAGTCACGGAATATTCAACGCTACTTATTCTTTGGTAAAAGACATGGCGCTTGCGTCCGACGGAGAAGGTAATCTTGATGACGGGAGTAACAGTACAAGCGATTCGCTCTTTTTGTCTCCGGCAATCAATAACTTCCGTTTGCGACAGAACAGTGCGGCGTATAATAAAGGTTCTTCGGATGCTTATACGCAAGTCTTTACCCCTGAATCACCTTCATTTGCTATTCCGGCTGATAGTAGAGGGACGGATGTGACGGGTAAACCCAGAGAAGTAGACAACATTGATATGGGAGCTTATGAAGTGCAAGGCATAGAGATTATGACCAGTGATAATGGAAGGCTTACCGATAACGCTCCTGTAACCGGCGGAACGCTTATAAAAATAAAGGCAACCGATTATTATGATTTATTGCTGAGTAATATGGAAATTGTGCTTGCCGGCGTATCTGCCACAGTAGTACCGGTAGTACCGGCAGTACCGGCAGTAGCGAATCCTGATAGGGTAGGCGCTGACGGCGTGATTCACTGTATAGCCGGAGTAGCCGACTGGGTGGTAAAAGGTGCAATCGAGATTAATTATAAAAATAATGCCGGAGATGCCGGAAGACTTATCGGCAACACAGCACCCGGAAGTTTCACTTATTATCCGGTTATCTTTATCGAAGACGGTAAGTGGAGCGAATTCTACAGATGGGAAAAGCAAACCAGCGAACTTATTTTGCCTTACCCCGATGCAAAAATTCAAATCAAAGCTAACTGTCTGCAGGACATAGATGTGCAGGTGGATAACATAACGGTTTATCCGGGTAGCGCCTACACTATCGGTAGTGGTAAGACTCTTACCGCCAATACATTTACATTGAAAGATAACGCTTCTTTCCTGCGTAATGGGGGAACTATGGCGGTCGGCGTGCAAAATGTGGAGCATACGCTGTCCAAGGGTCGTAACTGGTATATTTCAAATCCTGTTGATATGACTCCTCCGAATCCGGGAACGTTGACTGTAACGAATCCTGCAAATCCGGGAACTTCGGTAACTCCCGACCGGATAGAGAAATACAATGAAGCAGGCAAAAGCTGGGAAAGAGTTGCTGTAGCCGAGGGTCTGAAGACAGGACTGGGACATACGATTTATTCCGCAACCACGGATATGACGGTCAATTTCTCGGGAACGTACAATGACGGAAACAAGCAATCTCCTCTATTATCGAGTACTTCCGGTGACAAGCGTGGTTTCAATCTGGTTGGAAATCCATTCCCATCCTACTGGCGGTGGACAGCAGAGGCAGCCAATACGGCAAACTTGTACAGCACCATCTGGTATCGTACCAATGTGGGGGGCGTTTATGAATTCTGGTCATACAATGCTTCAGGCAATGTGGGGGCTGCACCGGGTTGGGAAGACGCTACACTTACCGGTTCACATTCTTTGGGTTACGTACCGCCCATGCAGGCATTCTGGGTACGGGTTCGGGAGGGTGCAACACCGGATACGCTCACATTTGCAGATAGCAACCGCACGCATGCCGATAATGGCAGCAACGTTATGGTAAGGTCGGTTCAGGCGGAGGAGACGGAAGAAACCCGCCCGTTGTTGCGGCTTACCGTCAGCAATGACCTGCGGACAGACGAAACGGTTATATACGCCGATCCTGCGGCAAAGAAAGATTTCGATACGTATGACAGTGAAAAATGGTTCGTCAATAATGGAGTTGAGATATTCACTTTGCCGGCTTCCTTATCTAAGGAATTGGTTATAAACGGCCTTCCCGCAATTAAGGATGGTACGGAAATACCTGTCGGCTTCCGGACGGACGAAGGCGGCTCTTTCCGTTTCCATGCCAGGGAACTGCTGAACCTGGGCGATATGAACGTGTTCTTGTTGGACAAGTTGCGCGATACGGAATTTGACCTCCGCAGCGGCGATTACGATTTCACCGCAAGCAGCGTACCTGTTACCGATCGTTTCAGCATTGTCTTCCGCAGTACTGAGGATATATCCGGGAGTGATGGTCTGACGGCTTATGTCGATAAAGACGGGAATGTCGTTGTTACTCTGTATCTGAAAGATCAAAAGGGAAAGAATGCAACGGTCTCAGCCTTCGACACTTCCGGTCGCAAGGTTATCGAACAGGAAATCGTGATAGGTGAACGCACTGTGCTCAAAAACCCGCTACCCCGGGGCGTGTATATGCTACGTGCCGGAAAGTATTCGACGAAGGTGATGGTGGCGGTAGAGAGGTAAGGAATCTTCGGTGAAATTTGATTAATGGTGTTAAATTGCAATATATATATTGTGTATATGATGTATATTCATACCTTTGTAGAAAATCTCTTAAAGATTATGGCAACAATAGCATTACACAAGAAAAGAAAGAACATTGATTTACCTGTTGATACATTACAAAAATTGTCTATTATGGCAGCAGCTCAGGGTAAAAGTCTAAAGGCCTTTATAGAGAACCTTTTAGTCTCAAAAGCCAATACTTTGAAAATTGAAGTTTCAAACCCAAGCCCAAGTGGTGACCCATACTTTGCAGACCCCGCCAACCTTGCCGAAATAGAAGAACGAGTTAAAGCGCACAAAGAGGGAAGAGTTGAATCTACTGTAGTTCTGCAATCTGCGGAGGATATTACAAACTTTATTAATAGCCTTTGATATGGCGTATGTTATCAAAATTGAACCGATGAGGAAGAAATCGTAACTGTTACAGTTATTTCCGTAAAGGGGCACTATGGCAAGAGAAAATGAGGAAGTTGAGAACGTTATTCTGCCGCCCGCAGAATAAACGTAGTAGCTCCGATAGTGACAATAGCGCCATCTTCAATACGAATACGGTCTTTGTCACCTAAGATTTCATTATTCAGGAAAGTACCCGTCAGGCTGGGAGCATCACGCAGGGTATAGATAAGAGTATCTTGTTTATCACGCCTTACATTGATAATGCAATGGCGACGATCCATACTCATGTCCGACGTTTCAATGGGGGTATTGATGTTCGTTCCGACACAACGGCGCCCAATTATATTGTCTCCTTCCTGTAAAGGTAGCACCTGTTTAAAGCCGAAGACATTCTCTATCACCGTGATACTGCCGAAAGCGTCTTTGAATTCTTCTTCATCCGGGCGTTCTTCCTTCTGAGGGGCGTGCATCTTTGTTTTCCCCAAGCGAATACTGAACTGCTTGCCGCAATGCTCGCAGACGAAAACCAAAGACTGGCCTTCGCTGTATTTTGTTTCATCAAACAGAAGATAATTCTCACATTTCGGACAACGTATACGCTTCATTTGGAAATATAGATTAGAAGTTCTTTTTCAATACCCATGCATTCTTATATGTTTCATCCCGGCGGATTGTTGCCATAGCCCGGTATGCTTCCGCCTCGGTATCGCATGACTCAATGCATACGCGCATCTTTCCGTCACCAATAATTGCTTTTGCACCGGAGAAACCTTTAGCTACTAACCGGGTTGCCATCGCTTTCGCTTCCTGCTCGGTTTCGACGCTGGCAATAATAATATGATAGGGTCTTTTAAGAGTATCGGTTTCGGCAGCCGGTTGAGAGGGTTCCGTCGTTTTTGCGGCTGCGGCAGTTACTGCTTGCTTTTGAGTTTCGGCTTTTTCAGGCTGTGGTGCAAGTGTATTCCGCTTTACTACAATCGGCGTAATAACCAATGACTGGTTTTTTATTTTTTCTAACAAATCATCCGGCAGTAATTGGGCATAATTGTCTTTTTTTACTTCTGTATTCTCTATGGGAGTAGAGAAGAAGAAAGAGAGGATAATTACCGCTACCATGGCGGCGGCGCTTGTCAGGTACGTGCGGTTAAACCTGATTCCTGAATTACGTTTTTCCTTCTTAATGGCAACCGGAACAGAATAGGAGGCATCCCGCTCCGCCTGCTGTTTCTCCAACACGGACAATTCCTGCATTTGAAATGCGTCCATCCCATATAAATAGGGGGTTGTGAGCTTATGAGTATATGGTGCGAAGTCGAATGTGCTGTATATCGTATAACGTACTTCGCCAATGTTCGGTAAGTCGACTTTTCCTTCTTCATGCAATGCGGCGATCAACATATCTACCTTGCGTTCCACCATCTTGGTTGCATCGGAAAAGTTGGTTCCATACACTGACATATAGGATTGCACTATCAGGCCATCGTTCATTTTCAATTGCGGATTAAAGCCGATAATGCGGGTAGGGGGCAGGAACAGGTTCTCTTCCGCCACCCTTGTTGCAGGAGCATAATGAGTTACAAATCCTCCCAACCCCGGAACAATAACGCAGTCGTTTTCTAATAACAGGACTTCTATATGTTGTGCCAATTCAATCATGGTGCAAAAGTAAGGGAATTCTCGAAGATAAGTTGTTTTTGGGCAAATTATCTTTTCAACAATTTATAAACAAGGAATAGGTGATTAGTGATTAGTGATAAGTGATTAGTGATAAGCAATAGTATCTCTATTAGCTTCGCTGACAGATTATTTAATTTCTTTCAGTAAGGTACGTTCTCCTCCTCCTGGGAGGAGGAGTACCCGTAGGGGGAGGTGGTAGGTGAAAGAATTCCTTAGAGTTGTGATTAATAGGTATTTATTTTGCCTACCACCTCCCCCCTTGCGGGGTACTCCTCCTCCCAGGAGGTTGATAATTGGTTCGATTCTAAATATGGCGAAAATTAATCACTTATCACTAAACACTTATCACTGCGAAGCTCCGCTTCGCTTAAATTCTCATTGATACTACAAGCTAATTAGCGCACAGACATTTAAACGGACAACTGGAGTCGGCTTATCGGACGACTCCAGTTGACCGATAAGCCGACTCCAGTTGACTGATCAGCCGACTCCAGTCGACCGTTTTTCGTCCGGTAATTCAATACGATAAAAAGATTGGGAAACAAATATTTTTTCGTCCGGCTGAAATTCGGACAAATACGGGAGGTGAAAGCGGTGAAGCCTCAAAAAGGGCGCTTTTTGCAGAGTGCTTTCACCCGTTATGTGCGATGAATAAGGAGATTGCATGGGGTAGGTGAAAGCGGTGAACCCCCGAAATAACCTATTAGGAGAGTTAGATAAAAGGTATTTTTCATCCGCAGATGACGCAGATTACACGGATTTATTTAAAACCTAAATCCGTGTAATCTGCGTCATCTGCGGATGAAAGATGGTATTTAGGGACAAATCGAACAATAAACCAGTAAGACTAACGTTTATTGACATAAAAGGATTATTTTTGTGACCAATCATGATAATATATAAAATGAAGATTAAAACGCTGGTACCTGTCCTTTCGCTCTTATTGTTGGTGTCGTGTAAAACAACAGACAATAGCATTACCTATTTTCAGGATTTGGATAATCAACCGGCAGCTATTGCCGGGGAACCGGTGAATTACGCTCCACGTATAGCACCCGATGACCAACTATCCATAATCGTGTCGGGTACAGACCCCAGCGCAGTTGCAGCATTCAATATGCCACTTGCCAGTTATCTGGCTCCGGGAGAAACCAATGTGGTTTCTACGCCCGTGCTTCATACGTATCTGGTTAACTCCGGCGGTGAGATTGATTTCCCGGTACTTGGAAAGTTGCATATTGCCGGTATGACACGGAATGAACTGACAGATGTGCTGACTGAGAAAGTTTCCGCTTACGTCAAATCTCCGATTGTCACGATACAGATACGCAACTTCAAAGTCTCCGTGCTGGGTGAAGTAAACAGACCCGGAACGGTAAATGTGCCCAATGAACGTTTGTCCGTCCTCGATGCGCTCGGACTGGCAGGAGACCTCACCATTTACGGCAATCGCACCAACGTACTTCTGATTCGTGACAATAATGGGAAAAAGGAGTTTCACCGTTTCGACCTTACATCTGCCGGGACGCTGACATCTCCTTATTACTATCTGCAACAAAACGATGTCCTCTATGTAGAACCGAATAAGGCAAGGAAAGGAAATGCCAAGTATAGCCAAAGCGGGCAATTCAATATATCGCTGGCATCCACTGTAATCAGTGCTTTGTCGGTATTGGCGTCACTGGCTATTGCATTATTGGTTAAGTAATTCCCCTCAGTTTATGAACGACGAAAACATACATATCGGAACGCTCTTGAAACAATTCTTCGGATACTGGAAAATCTATATTCCAATTGGCTTTGTGTGTCTGATTGGCGCCATACTTTTTGTGTTGGTTACACCCCGGAAATATGAATTCACGGCGCGGATGCAATTGGTAAATGACAACCAGGGAATGATGTCCGAATTGAAGATGCTGAAGAACAGTGGCATAGGCGCTTTATTGGGCGGTAGCAACTCGGGTATCAGCGTTGAAGATGAAGTCATTGTATTAATGTCGCGTACCAACATAACGGAAGCTATTCTTCAAACCGGATATCAGGTTGAAGTGCGTCAACGCCGCGGACTGAAGAATGTATTGCTTTATGGGAAGGACAGCCCAATCAGTTTTCTGTTTCCCGAACAGTTTCTGGATACTGTCAGTGAGCCTGTAAAAATGAAATTGACATTATCGGACGGTAAAATACAATCAGCAAAAATAGAGTCGAAACTGTTTGAAACCGTAAAATTGCAAGAACAATTGTTGCCTTTTCGTATGTCACTGCCGGTCGGGGCAATCATGATTGTTCCGAATAAAGATATGGCAATTACCGGAGAACAAACAATTACCTGCCAAATTACTCCACTCCAGAAAGTATATGAAGATTTATACGAAGACGTGTATGCCGGAGCGCAGGAAACTGTTTCAGATATAATATTACTGAGTTTTGACAATGAACATAAGCAGCGCGGTTGTGATTTTCTGAATACGTTGATGGCGGCCTTCAACCAATATTCCCGCAATGTTAAAGTGAAAGAGACTAATCAGAACGCTAATTTCGTAAAGGAACGCTTAGACTCTGTTACTGCGGAACTTGTCTATCTGGAGCATGAGATTGAAACTTACAAAAAGCAGAATAACATTCCCGAACCGGCGTTGTATGCCAACGCTGCTATCTCTGGACAACGAGAATTGGAAAGTGCTATTTTAGGAACGGAAGCCCGGTTAAAGATGCTGGATTATGTACTGGAGTATATGAAAAATCCGGAAAATGAATATGCATCCGTTCCGATAATCGAAGGAGTAGGGGATAAAGCAATCACGCTTTACAACCAGTTGGTACTTGACCGTCAGCGTTTGCTCCTTTCTTCCGAAAAAGGCAATCCGGCTTTGACTCTTGCAGATACGCAATTAACGGAACAACGAAAAATGCTGATGGAGGCTATAGATGCCGCCCGAAGAAGCATTCGTGTGAGCCTGGAAGAAATTAAAAAGAAGAACGATACGTTCGGTAACCGGTTGAACGCTCTACCCACACAGGAACGGGAGTATATTGAAATGAAACGCCGGCAGAAAATAAAGGAAACGATATACCTTTTTCTCATGCAGAAGTTGCAAGAGAAGGAATTGGTGAATTCGCCGGATGAGCAGGCTGGCAGGGTAGTGGATGCGGCATATAGTTCAGCAAAAGCGGTTTATCCGAGAAAAGCCGTTGTGTTATCTATTGCATTTGTAATAGCATGTATTATTTCATTAATAGCTATTAGTCTGCGGGTATTTATATTTACCAAAAAATAATTGTTATGTCCTCATTGGTATTCTCAAAGAATAACCTGTTCTTTATCTTTTTGGTAATGGGCTATATCTTTGGGGTTATACTTTATGATTGCATCGGATTTAAGTACACAGACGAACTGCTGGCATTGTTTCTCGCTTTTTTTGCCGCCCTGATACTGTGGGAACGAAAGAATTGGAGAGAAGCTATACCTATTATGACTATCATCTGTATCTTTCTGTTTTATACGATTTATTCGTTTATAATTCATTCAAATGTATCCGGAGCTATAATTAAGGATTTGCTAATCCAAATCAAACCATTCATTGGCTTTTATTGCGCTTATCTGATTGCTCCTCAATTAACATCGGCTCAAAAGCGTTTTATATGTATTCTATGCTTAATCATAGGAGGACTGATCGTAATTGTAGGATTGACGAATCATATTTATCCCGTATTCGGACATCCTTCCCGTTTGGCTACAGCGGCTACGGCTACGGCTTTCCTGTTCCTCTATTGCAGTACGTACACATGGAGTGATGTACTTGTTTTTGTTTTATTGCTCAGTGCAGGTATTTTCTCTACGCGTTCCAAGTTTTATGGTTTTTGGCTTATAGCCGTATTTCTATTGATATATAGTAAATCAGGAGGGAAGTTGCGTTTTAGCTGGAAAGATTCCGGGATCGTATTTTGCTTATTTCTTCTTGTTGTATGGTTGGTTAGAGATAAAATAATTCTGTACTATGTAGATGGTATGATGAACTCCCGCGAAATGTGGAGCCGTCCCGCCATGATGCTTACATCCGGACGTATTCTATATGATTATTTTCCATTCGGCAGTGGTTTGGGCAGTTTTGGAAGTTATGCGTCGGGAGAGTATTACTCGGCAATCTATGAAATCTATGGAATCGACCAATTGTGGGGTATATCCCGTAGTACAGGCTTCTTTATATGTGACGCTTTTTATCCTTCATTAGCTCAATTCGGGATTGCGGGTGTTATCTTGTATATTACTTTTTGGGTGCTTATTCTTCGTAAAGGGTATTGTTGTGTTTCTGCTCACAACCGGAAACAGTGGATGATACTGTTATTATCTTTTTTATTCTTCCTTATCGAAGGGATTGCCGACACTACCTTTACTCATAATCGTGGATTATTTATCCTGATTATTACAGCCATTACTCTTAAAGAAATGAAATATAGCCATGAAACTTCGCACGGACACATATAAGAAAGGGGCGATATACTCCGCCGGCCTGAGTGTTGTGGTAAAATTCATCGCTTTTATTCAGAACTTCCTGATTGCGTATTATCTGGGAGCAGGAACGGGAACAGATATCTATTTTTACTTATTCGGCGGTATTATTGCTGGGTGCGAAATTATTCAGGCCATTGTTTCGTCGGTTTTGATTCCCCGTTCGATGCAGTTACGCAATCAATTCTCAGCTCACGAGGAAAATAGTTACTTAAACGCCTTTTTATATACTATCTCATGCATCATAATTCTGATTATCATTATTGCAGCGGCTGCAGGCGAAAACAGTGTTCGCCTCTTATCTAATTTTTCGGAAAGTGATATTCGTGAACATATCCGGTTATTATATATACTGTTGCCGGCATCTCTGCCATATATATTCAATATTGTTTATGCTGAAATACTGGCATCACATAAATATTTCACATTTCCTCAGTTGATAGCCGTAATAAACAATTTGTTTATTATCGTTTTCGTTATACTGTTTCATGAATATTGGAGTGTCGCTGCTTTGTCTATTGGTTTCAGTGTTGCCACGTTCATTAACTTTATATGGTTGGTAATCTTCATGAAGCGTAATTTATCGTGGAGTTACGCTTGTTTTTCGTTTACTCACCTTAGAAGAAGTTTCAGTGATATCAGTACTGTATTTGTTAATCATTCTGTTGTGGCTTTTACTGCGATGTTCCCTTTATATCTGCTTTCCATGTTTTATCCGGGAACAATAACCGTAGTGACTTACGCTACCAAACTGCTCCAGGCGCCGATGAATCTATTGGTTCAATTGTTTGCAGTGCTGCAAATCAAACTAAGTGAACTATATTCGTTACGTGCTTTAAGGGAAATGCGCCGGACGTTCATATCTGTTGCCGGAAAAACTGTTTTACTGAGTGTAGTGGGCGCTGTCTTGTTCTTCTTATTCCGCATACCTATCATCGAAATATTCTTTGGACAGGGAGCAATGACTTCCGAAAATATTTCTCTATTTATTGATATTTTGGGTATCTTGATTATCGGTATTCCCTTTTCCATTATTATCTCCGTATCTTCCCGTATGCTATATGCATTGCAAAAAGTAAAAGTGTACGGTATGATTATGATACCGGCAAACCTGCTGACTTGTACCATGTATTATTGGTTCATTATGCAAAAAGGGGCTAACGGATATGCAGAGACAGAGGTAGTAACGGAGACATTGAAAGCGGTCATTATTATAACCTGTATATTTTACTTGCTAAAGAAAATAAAATGAGGATTCTACACATAATATATTCATTCAATGCAGGTGGCGCTGAGCGCATGGTGATTACTCTGGCTAACCATCAGGTGAAAAGGAATCGGGTAGGGTTATGCATTATCAACAATCTATATTCTCAAGATTTATTGGATGAGTTAGATGACCGGATACCACAGTTTTGTATCAATCGGAAAAAAGGAAGCCGTAATATTTTTGATGTGCTACGGCTGAATTGGTGTATTTTGAAATTTCGTCCGGATGTTCTCCATATACATGATGCGGATGCGGTTCTTTATATTCCAATCAGCCGTTTTTATTATACGCTATTAACTATCCATGCAACTGATTTGCCGTTAACGGGGATTGAGCGATACGACCGGACAGTAGCTATTTCCAAAGCAGTGGCTTGCAATACGGAGAAGAGAGGTTTTATGAAACCGGATATGGTATATAACGGTATCTCGACATCTGCAATTCAACATGTGAAAAGAGATGCTTCCGGCAGTAAACCAAACTTCCGTATTGTACAAGTCGGTAGATTGGAACATACAGTCAAGGGGCAACACCTGTTATTGGAAGCTCTGCATAAATTGTCTTCTCCCTACGTGACTGTTGATTTTGTCGGTGATGGCAGTTCTTACGGATACCTAATGGAAATGACCGGAAAACTAAATTTAGAGAATCAGGTACGTTTCTTAGGATATCGCAATATAAAATGGATATACCGGCATTTATGTGATTATCAGCTATTGGTACAACCTTCGCTAAGTGAAGGTTTTGGGCTTACTATCGCAGAAGCGATGGTAGCCGGGATTCCTGTACTTGTATCAAACCTGGCGGCTCCGTTAGAAGTTATAGGTGAAGGCGCATTCGGTTATTATTTCATGTGTGGTGATGCGGATAATCTCTGCCGGATGTTACAGCAAATAATAAGTAACTATGAAGAGGCTTTGCGGGTTTCTGATAAGGGCAGAGAATATGCGCTTACAAACTTTGATTATATTAAAATGGCGGAAAACTATGCGAATTTATATACTGAATAAAGTTTTGCTTGTTGATTATTAGTGGTATCTCTATTCTCCTCCTCCTGGGAGGAGGAGTACCCCGTAAGGGGGGAGGTGGTAGGTAAAATAAACACCTATTAATTATAAGAAGCTGTTTTGAATTTATTCAGTTTTCTTTTAAGAGTTGTTTTTGAGGATATTTTTCTGTTTTTAAGAGGAACATAGCGGGCTATGTGACGAGTACATAGCGGGCTATGTGACGAGTGAAAACAGGAAAAGAGACCGAAAACAAACTTAAAAGAGACTGATAATATTAATTAGGAATAAATTCAAAACAGCTTCTAAATCTAAGGAATTCTTTTCTTACCTACCACCCCGCCCTTCGGGCACCCCTCCTCCCAGGATGAGGGGAATAGAGATACTTTTGTTAATCACTAAACATCATTAATCATTATGAACAGCTACTTACTGCTAATAATCAACATTGACTTTAATAATATAGAATCCAATGAAAATATTACTTGTTAATAAGTTCCTTTATCCCCGGGGTGGCGATTGTATTTATACCTTGAACCTCGGTAGATTACTGTGTGAAGCCGGACATACGGTACGCTTCTATGCTATGGATTATCCGGAGAACATACAGGATAAAGACAAGCCTTTTTTTGCAAAAGAAATCAGTCTCTCTTCAGCAGGTCTATCCGGGAGAGTAGAAGCAGTCAATCGAATTCTATGGGGTAAGGGAATAAATCAAGGGTTCGGAAGACTTCTGGATGAATTTGAACCGGACATAGTGCACCTAAATAATATTCATTCATATCTTTCTCCTGTAGTTGCAAAACTTGCGCATGAACGGGGTATTAAAGTAATCTGGACGCTTCACGACTACAAATTAATATGCCCGTCCTATGCTTGCCTTTATAAAGGAAAAACCTGTGAAGCCTGTTTCACTCAAAAACGAAATGTGCTGTTACGCAAGTGTATGAAGAATAACCTGTTAGCAAGTATTCTTGCCTGGGGAGAGGCTATAAATTGGAATAAGACCAAGTTATCGGAATGGACTGATTGTTTTATTTGTCCCAGCCGGTTTATGGCAAAGAAGATGCAACAGGGTGGATATCCGGAAAACAAGCTTCAGGTTATTTATAATTTTATAGGGGAAGAACAAGTGCGGTGTATCTTGAATAACCCTGATTCCGAACGGGAGCAAGCATATACGTATATAGGTCGCCTTTCGGAAGAAAAAGGTATAGAGTCGCTATTGAAAATTGCGGTTCGGTTGCCTTACAAGCTGTACATTGCCGGTACCGGACCTTTAGAAGATGAATTAATACGGAAATATGCCGCTGACCATATTGTCTTTCTCGGACATTTATCGACGGAATCAACTATGGAACTTTTAATGAAAGTGTCTTTTACCGTGGTTCCTTCCGTATGTTATGAGAATAATCCCCTGACTATCATAGAATCCCTGTGTTGTGGCACTCCTGTACTGGGCAGGAATACGGGCGGCATACCTGAATTATTGGAAACGAACAGTTGTAATCGTCTCTATATTCAAGATGTGGAGTTACCTGCACTCATTACTGAAATGTTTGATATGGCTGATTCCGCTAATCGGAACGAATTATCCGCCGCTTCACTGCACCGCTTCTCAGGCGGGCAATATTATCAAAAATGGCTTGAAGTGGTGGAAGGAGAATAAAAAGTGGTGGAAGGAAAATAAAAAATAGTACTTTTGCAGACTTATTAACTGAGTAATATGAAATCTGTTGTTAGTTCGCCCACTGATATGTGTATCATTGTTACATACCGCTGCCCGATGCAGTGCCGGATGTGTAATATATGGCAAAACCCTACAGATCCGAATAAGGAGATAAGTCCCGCCGAAATAGAAAAGCTTCCGGATGTAAAGTTTATCAATATAACAGGAGGAGAGCCTTTTATCCGGGAAGATTTGGAAGAGATTGTGGAAGCGGCATTCCGTAAATCTCCCCGTGTCGTTATTTCAACTTCCGGATGGTTTGAAGAACGTGTTATCCGTTTGGCTGAGAAGTTCCCTAAAATCGGTATACGTATCAGCATGGAAGGTTTATCTCAAAAAAATGATGAACTCCGGGGACGGCAGGGAGGGTTTGATAAAGGAATCCGCACTTTATTGCAATTAAAGGAAATGGGAATCAGGGATATAGGTTTCGGCATTACGGTTTCTAATTCCAATTCCGCCGATATGCTTTCTCTCTACCGTCTGTCGCGTTCGCTCGGAATGGAATTTGCAACTGCAACAGTACACAATTCGTATTACTTTCATAAAACGGATAACACTATCACCAATCAGGAAGAGGTATGCAGTAATTTCGGTAAATTGATAGAATGGCAGTTAAAGGAAAAACATCCTAAATCCTGGTTCCGTGCTTACTTTAACCGGGGACTGGTTAATTATATACAGGGAAACCCCCGTTTATTGCCTTGTGAAGCAGGAACCGTGAACTTTTTTGTAGATCCTTATGGAGATGTTTATCCTTGTAACGGAATGGAAAGCAGATATTGGAAAGAGAGTATGGGAAATATCCGTACCATGTCTTCTTTTCAGGAGTTGTGGAGAAGTGAACAGGCGGAACGTGTCAGAAACAAGGTGCGTAACTGCCCTAAGAATTGTTGGATGGTAGGAACTGCCGCTCCGGTGATGAAAAAGTATTTCGGAACTCCACTGAAATGGGTGTTATATCATAAAATGCAATCATTAATGGGAAACTCTATAAATCTGAAAGACTAAAGAAGATGAAAATCGTAGTTACAGGTACCAGAGGCATTCCCGATATACCGGGTGGAGTGGAAACACATTGTGAGGAACTCTATCCGCTCATTGCGGACGAACGGCACGAAGTTGTTGTTGTCCGTCGTCCCTGTTATGCACCGGACGATTTAGTTAAAACATATAGGAAGGTTCGCATTAAAGACATAAGAATAGTACGCAATAAACATCTGGAGGCTTTTCTACATACGTTTCAGTCAGTATTATATGCGTGGAAAATAAAAGCGGACATCGTGCATATCCATGCCGTGGGACCTGCTTTGATGACACCTTTAGTACGCATGTTAGGAATGAAAGCCGTAGTCACGCATCATGGACCGGATTATGACCGGGAGAAGTGGGGGAAGTTTGCCAAATGGATACTTCGCATGGGAGAGAAGGTTGGAATGAACTATGCTAACCATGTGATAGTTGTTTCAGACTATATACGGCAACTGGTACGGCAGAAATACCTCTCAAAAAAGAATATTACTCTGATATACAATGGAATAAATAAGAAGCGGGAAATATCCGAAACCGATTATATTCAGAGTCTGGGATTGACGGAATACGGTTATATTTTGGCTGTAGGGCGCTTTGTAAAGGAAAAAGGTTTTGATAGATTGATTAAAGCGTTTGGGCAATTATCTTCGTCGTCCATAAAATTAGTAATAGCCGGAGATGCTGATTATCAGGATGAATATGCCCGGAAACTGAAAAAAATGTGTAAAGAGCAAGAGAATATATGCCTGACAGGCTTTATTAAAGGAGACAAACTGGCACAACTATATACAAATGCACGAATATTCGTGCTACCCTCTACCCATGAGGGGTTACCTATTGTACTGCTTGAAGCCATGAGTTACGGATGTCCGATACTTGCCAGTGACATTCCGGCAAACAAAGAAATAGGATTGCCGGATGAATGTTACTTTAAAAATGGAGATATTGACAGCTTGAAAGATGCTCTAAAGAAAAGGTTGGAGAACTCTCAAAGAGAACAGGTTATATATAATATGTCTTCGTATGACTGGCGGAATATTGCCCGGCAAACTAAGGATATCTATGATTCTTTAATAATATGAGGCAATATAGACAGGTGTTTGTCGTTTTATATGCAAGCTATGAATATTCAATATCCATTATATGATTTTCCGTTAAGGCGGAAAGGCAATCGCATTTTCAAACGAATGCTTGACGTAATGATGGCATTAGTAGTCCTGATTGTGGTATATCCGTTGGCGTATATCATTATCGGATGTTGTATCAAGATTAAGATGCCCGGTAGGATTATATTCTCTCAGAAACGTAACGGACGATATGGGAAGGTTTTTACTTGCTACAAGTTCCGTTCTATGTTGCCCAATGATCAGGCTGATACGCAGCAGGCTTCAGACGATGATCCTCGAATCACCCCTTTGGGACGTTTACTGCGTGTAACCAGTCTGGATGAATTGCCGCAGTTCTGGAATGTGCTTAAAGGGGATATGTCTGTAATAGGGCCACGGCCTCACATGCTGATACATACCGAACAGTATTGTACCGTGATTCCCGAATATAATAAAAGATTACAGGTAAAGCCCGGAATAACCGGTTGGGCGCAAGTACATAACTTACGTGGAGAGACGGACAAACCGGAGAAGATAAGAAAGAGGGTGGAGTATGATATCTGGTATATTGACCATTGGTCTTTTATGCTGGATATGAAAATTGTATTCGGTACACTGAAAGTTATGCTTGGATAAGTATGCGTACAGGTTGTTGTATTCTTGCTATCTTGCTTTGTTTTGCTTCAATAATGAAGGCGCAAAATGGGATGAAGCGGCAGAATGTCTCTTCATTCATTGAGTATGGCGCTTCTGTTCATTCGGGCGAGAATACTCCTTTGTGGCTGGTAAGCAATCAGCATGGCTTTTCTTCTCTTAACAACAATACTTATTTGCGAGGGGGCGCTTTCTATACGGATACAATCAGCCAATGGCGTATGGAAGGCGGACTGGATATGGCAGTTGCCGCCGGTTTCACGTCTACTTTCATATTGCAGCAGGCTTATACTGATATCCGGTATAAGTGGTTGGGGGTGTTGGTTGGAAGTAAAGAGATTGACTCTCCTTTATTGAATCAACAATTAAGTAGCGGCGGGCTGACTTGGTCGGGTAATGCAAGACCTGTTCCGCAAGTCCGGATAGGTTTGCCCGAGTATGTACAAGTGTTGCCGCGCCTTGCCTTGAAAGCGGAATTGTCGTACGGATGGTTTACCGATAACAGGTATCAGGCAAAGCACGTGGGAGAGGATTGCTGGTACACTAAGAACATCAAATACCACCATAAAAGCGGTTTCCTTCGCATTGGTGTGCCACAAGGTAAATGGCAACTGGACTTGGGTATGAGTCTGGACGTGCAATTTGGCGGATATAAAAGTGGTGGAATGGATGCCGGCGATTTGGGAAACAGTTGGAAAGATTATTTCAAGGCTCTCATTCCCGGTCGTGGCGGCGATAGCAGTCCGCAGGGAGAACAAATAGCTTATCAGGGTAATTACATGGGGAGTGAGCATCTCCGGATGACTTACCGCCACAAGGATTTCTCCATGAGCGCTTACCTTGAAAACTATTTCGATGATTTCAGCGGGATGGGGAAACTTAACGGATTCGATGGCTTGTGGGGAATTGAATACAAGTTCAACCGGAAGCAAGCCATTAATGGTTTTGTGCTGGAATACTATCAGACTACCAACCAGAGCGGCCCAATGCACGGAGTGGACTTCACCGTAGTGGAAAAGACGGGAGGAGCCGATGATTATTATAATAACGAATGGTATCCCGGCTGGGTACACTGGGGAATGACTATGGCTAATCCATTGATAGCTTCTCCTATTTATAACAAAGATGGTGACATGACCTTCAGATACAATCGCATCAAAGCATTGCATTTGGGGTGGAGCGGAGATATCAGCAACGAGTGGACATACATCGCAAAGCTATCATATAATAAAACTTGGGGAACTCCTTTCAAACCTATACCTGATATATTGGAAAATTTTTCTACTTTTGTATCAATTTTATATGCTCCGTATAAATGGAGGGAATGGCGGTTCAATGTATCCGTCGCTTTCGACATCGGAGAGATATATGGCGACAATTCAGGTTGCCAATTGAAAGTGCAAAAAACATTTTGAAAAAGATGAATTACATACAAACGGAAATTGATGGTGTGTGGCTGATTGAGCCGAAGGTATTTGGTGATGAACGCGGTTATTTCATGGAAGCCTTTAAAGAAGAGGAATTCAAGGCGCATGTCGGCGACGTGCGCTTCATTCAGGACAATGAGTCGAAATCTTCTTTCGGGGTATTGCGTGGGCTACATTATCAGAAAGGGGAATACAACCAATCCAAACTGGTACGCGTCATAAAGGGGAAAGTACTGGATGTAGCGGTGGATTTACGCCAATCATCTCCTACTTTCGGTAAATACATCAGTGTGGAACTGAGTGAAGAAAATCGGCGCCAGCTTTTTATTCCCCGCGGATTTGCTCACGGTTTCTTGGTATTGAGCGACGAAGCTATATTTATATATAAGGTGGACAATGTGTATGCCCCGCAATCGGAAGCATCCATCCGTTACAATGATGAAACAATAGGCATTGATTGGCCCATGACGGAAGAACAACTATTATTATCCCCTAAAGATAAGGCAGCCCCATCTTTCCGGGATGCAGAATATTTTATATAAAGTATGAAAATAGCTATTGTCGGTACAGGGTATGTCGGTTTAGTGACCGGAACCTGTTTTGCAGAAATCGGCGTAAATGTAGTTTGCGTAGATACGAACAGTGAAAAAATAGAAGCATTAAAGAATGGTAATATTCCCATCTATGAAAATGGATTGGAAGAGTTGGTGAACCGGAATGTAAAGGCAGGACGTCTGTGTTTTACTACTTCGCTGGAGAGTTGCCTGAATGAAATGGATGTTGTTTTCAGTGCTGTGGGTACTCCTCCTGATGAAGACGGCAGCGCCGACCTTAGTTATGTGTTGGCAGTTGCCCGTACCATCGGCCGCAATATGCAGAAGTATGTGTTGGTGGTAACGAAGAGTACGGTTCCTGTAGGTACTGCAAAGAAAGTGCGCGCCGCTATTCAGGAAGAATTGGACAAACGGAATGTATGTATTGAATTTGATGTTGCGTCTAATCCTGAATTTCTGAAAGAAGGAAATGCTATCAATGATTTCATGAGTCCGGATCGCGTTGTTGTGGGAGTGGAGTCCGAACGTGCAAAGGAATTGATGAGCAAACTCTACAAACCATTCTTGCTGAACAATTTCCGGGTAATCTATATGGATATTCCCTCAGCGGAGATGACGAAATATGCCGCTAATTCGATGCTTGCCACCCGTATCAGTTTTATGAATGACATCGCTAATCTTTGTGAACTGGTTGGGGCGGACGTCAATATGGTGCGTAGCGGCATTGGTTCGGATACCCGTATTGGGCGTAAATTCCTCTATCCCGGTATCGGATATGGTGGTTCCTGCTTTCCTAAAGACGTGAAAGCGCTCATAAAGACAGCCGAGCAAAATGGTTATCAAATGCGGGTACTTCATGCGGTGGAAGAGGTGAATGAGCAGCAGAAAAGTATCTTGTTCGAAAAGTTACAAAAGTATTTCGACAATAAGCTGGAAGGTAAAACAATAGCTATGTGGGGGCTGGCTTTTAAACCGGAGACCGATGATATGCGGGAGGCTCCTGCTTTGATACTGATAGACAAACTGCTCAAAGCCGGATGTGAAGTACGTGTTTATGATCCTGCGGCAATGGAGGAATGTCGCCGCCGTATAGGAGATGTTGTTTATTATGCAGCAGATATGTACGATGTTGTTCTGGATGCCGATGCGTTGATGTTGGTGACGGAATGGAAAGAATTCCGGTTACCTTCCTGGGCTGTCATCAAGAAAACGATGAAAAAGACCGTAGTACTGGATGGACGTAATATCTACGACAAAAAAGAGATGGAAGATCAGGGGTTTGTTTATCGTTGTATTGGGAAATAGACAGTTTGGCGAAGCGAAGCTTCGCAGTGATTAGTAGTTAGTGATTAACGCTTAGTGATTAGTGATTAATAAGAGTAACTCAGTGATAGATGATTAATAGGAGTATCTCTATTCTCCTCCTCCTGGGAGGAGGAGTACCCGTAGGGGGAGGTGGTAGGTAAAATAAATACCTATTAATTATAAATCTAAGGAATTCTTTTCTTACCTACCACCCCGCCCTTCGGGCACCCCTCCTCCCAGGATGAGGGGAATAGAGATACTTTTGTTAATCACTAAAC
>QMCD01000885.1_pt1 | contig 50049 bp, 40 predicted proteins | sample 1821841 | NCBI WGS metagenome assembly QMCD01 (sample SAMN01991225, study PRJNA193472) | Termite gut metagenome, whole genome shotgun sequencing project. | isolation source: worker | host: Macrotermes natalensis
AAGGCTCATCTGTTAAAGATATTAACAGATGACAAACAAGCTATTATATTTAATAATATAATATATTTTTAAGGAGGAAAAATCCCAATGAAGAATTTAAAGAAAAGCATTGCATTACTTTCTGCATTAGCATTAGCTGGAACTTTGCTGGCAGGCTGTGATCCCGAAGAAACAACCCCGGACGATACTGCCGAAACTACTGCCCCCGTAGCGGCTGACGCCGTTGACGAGAACGTAACCGCAGAGCTCGAAGTTGAAGAAAGCGACATGGTTGCCGACGGCGGCGGAACAAACCTCAGAATTTACGGCTGGAACGACGATTTCTACAGAGACCTTTCCTTTGTATTCGGTAACGGCGGAAGCGGCTACAATGTAGGCGATACTTTCGATGAGAGAGTTACTGAAATCGACGGCATTCCGGTTGAGTACGTTGTAACCCCAAGCGCAGACGGCGCTTACAGGCAGAAGCTTGACACCGACCTTCCCGCTAACACCGGAAGCAATCCTATAGACATTTTCATGATTGAAGCCAACGACGTAAGAACTTATGTAAACTCTGACTTCTCCCTTAACGTTGCAAAAATCGGCATCACAGCTGATGATACCGCTCAGATGTACAGCTATCCCCTTGCTGTAGCAACAAGCTCAGGCGGCGAACTGAAGGGCGTAGCTTTCCAGGCTTGTCCCGCTGGTTTGATTTACAGAAGAAGCATAGCCGTTGATATGTGGGGTACAGACGACCCGGCTACTATTCAGGAAAAGGTTAAGGACTGGGATACTCTTGAAGCGACAGCTGCAGAGCTGAAGGACAAAGGTTACACACTTGTAGCGAGCAACCAGGATACTTTCTTTACTGTTGACTCCAAGAAAACAACTCCCTGGGTTGATTCCAACGACAATATCCTTATTGACCAGACTATACTCGACTGGGTTGACAGAATGAAGACCTGGGGCGACAACGGCTGGACAAACGGCGCTTACAATATGTGGGGCGGCGGACAGTGGGACGTTGACTCTTCAGGCGGTAAGGTATTCTCTTACTTTGGTCCGTCATGGTTCTTCTCATTCAGCATGGGTACTGAATCCGCAGGCGACTGGGCAGTTACTGAAGGTCCCGCGCTCTTTAACTGGGGCGGCTCTTATATAATGGCTGCTAACGGAACAGATAATGCCGACCTCGTTGCTAAAGTTATGAAGACAATGACTTCCGACGAATGGACTCTTAAACTTGCAGTTCAGAATAATGACTTCCCGAACAACAAGAATGCTGTTTCACAGTTCGGCAGCCAGGAAGGTATCGGCTCTTTCGTTGGCGGACAGAACTATGTTGAAGTTTTCGCAAACGCAATAGAAGGTATGAGCGCTCAGGCGGTTTCCGGTTACGACGCTCTTAACGAAGTATTCAGAGAAGCAATGATTGACTACTTCAACGGCAATATATCCAAGGAAGAAGCAATTGATAACTTCTATACCAGGTCACTTGATAGGTTCCCGTATTTGAAGGACGGCAGATAATCAGACTAATGTTTGAATAAAATTATCTATATGTGTTTACGGGGTCGGGCTACCCGACCCCGTATTCTATATCTATACGTTTGTGTGTTTTGTTAAATAACGCACTATTTTTTCCTAAAAACTATGAATAATGCTGATTACAAGTTTGCCGCCGGTATTATAAAACCGGTATGACAGCTTGATTTTGAGGTGATAAATTATGGCTTCATTAAACAGAAAAAAGGCAGTAAATTATGCTAAATGGGGTTATTTCTTCATTGCTCCCTTCTTTATAATTTATATTATTTTTTCACTTGTACCTTTGTTAAGCACATTTTATTACAGCTTTACCGAATATTACAGAAGAACCGGCATATGGGAAGGACCTAACTGGATAGGATTCGAAAATTTTAAGGAAATACTTGATTTTTCTGCACGTCAGAATTTGCTGGTATACTTTAAAAATACGTTTTTAATATGGATAATCGGGTTCATCCCCCAGATTATCGTTTCACTTCTCTTAGCTTCCTGGTTCACAGACTTAAGACTGAAACTAAAAGGTTCAGCTTTCTTTAAGGTTGTTATCTATCTGCCGAATGTAATAATGGCAGCGGCGGTTTCAATGCTGTTTTTTAACTTTTTCGGTGATTTAGGACCTGTAAATGACATTGTGAACACTTTCTTTTCAAACGCCAAAGGTTTAATGGAAAACATGAAGGACGGAGAGCCTTTCAAATTCTTCCAGTTTTTTAACAGCGTAGGAGCAACCCGCGGCATTATTGCGGGAATAAACTTTCTTATGTGGTTCGGTAATACAACCATATTGCTTTTAGCGGCTATTCTGGGTGTTGACGTTTCGCTATATGAATCGGCGCAAATAGACGGCGCAAACGCAACTCAGTCTTTCTGGAGGATTACGATTCCTCTTATCCGTCCGCTTATGGTTTATGTGTTTATCACATCATTAATAGGCGGCCTTCAGATGTTCGATATCCCCAACGTTATGACTAACGCGACAGGAAACCCTGATATGACTTCACGTACTGTTGTAATGTACCTTAATACAATGGCAGGCGGAGGAGATTACGGAAGAGCGTCGGCGGTTGCCGTTATACTGTTTATTATATCCGCCGTTTTAAGTTTCCTGATTTTCTGGCTCGGACGGGACAGAGACGCTGTGAAAAGAGTTAAAAGAGGTAAGGGGGCGACTCTTCTATGATGATGGTAAATGATTATCAGGAAAGAAACTCAAAGATTGTATTAACTGTCAGAAGAATTCTCGCATATACTCTCCTGATTATACTCTCTTTTCTTTGTCTTTTCCCTTTTTATTCTATGATTGTCAACTCAACCAGAACCCACAGTGAAGTTGTAAGAGGGTTTACGCTTCTGCCCGGTACTTATGTCGATACTTTTTATGATACTACCGAAGGCAGGTATTTGGAGGATTTTGAAGTATCGGGACTTTGTCCGCGGGACGGCTGCGGAGCAGTGATTACAAATGATGCAGTTCAGTGCGAAAACGGTCACGCATACCGGCGTAATACGCTGATTAATCCTGTAAACGCAGAGACGGGGAATCCCGTAGAACTGAGGAACCGCGTCGGTTTATCGGCAATGCTCGATAACTACAGAAGAGCCTTTACCGATACCAGCATTTATATAATCAACGGTTTGCTTAACAGTGTTTTTGTTGCGGTATTAGCTTCCTTGCTGACTGTTTACTTTTCAATGTTCACAGCCTACGGCTTTCATGTGTTCAATTTTAAATTCAGGAAAGCGCTTATGACTTTTATACTTGTTCTTATGATGGTTCCCACCCAGGTAACCACCCCGGGTTTCCTGAATCTGATTGGCAGAAACGGTATATTAAAACCTATAGGGCAATTAATCGGCAATCCCGAGCTGTCTATGATGAATACATTCTGGCCGCTTATAGTTCCCGCAATCGCAGCTCCTGTTACTTTCTTCTTTATGAAGCAGTATATGGAAAGCTCATTGCCGCTTGATATTATTGAAGCTGCGCGTATTGACGGCAGTAACGAACTCAGAACCTTCAACACAATAGTTATGCCGATAATGAAGCCGGCGATTGCGGTGCAAATCATATTCTCATTTGTTTCAAACTGGAACAACTACATGATACCCGCATTAATTCTGGAAGACCCTAAAATAAAAACACTCCCTGTTCTGATAGGAATGCTGAGAAGCGCCGACTTCTTAAGCTTTGACTTGGGAAGACAGTATGCCTTTATTACCTTATCAATACTTCCGGTTGTTATTATGTATCTTATTCTTTCAAAATATATAATCGGCGGCGTTACTTTAGGAGCTGTTAAAGGATAACGGATTTTCTGAATATAAAAATACTGCATATGGAATTACCTATATGCAGTATTTTTGTTATCTATTTTAATTTTTTATGAAGTATATATGCTTCTTTTCCATAAGTGAAAAAATCACATTTTAATATCTTCCATTTTCCGCTTTCAAGCTGAAGAATAAAAAATCCGAAAGTTTTTATATGGTAATTTTCATCATATAAAGTTTGATTAACATTGTATACTATAACAAATTCATCTTCACAGCCAAGAAATTCTTTTGTTGCCTCAGGAACATTTTCTATTGAAGTCAGTTCATATTTCAAATAAATGTTTTCATCCGTATCAGTTCCAAGATGTGTATAATATCCGCTGCGAATATTATTAAAGAATTCTTCGTTTGTAAATTTATAATCGGAGCTCATGCATTCTGAAAACATTTTAAAATCATTGCGTTCGAAAGCCATTGCCAGCTTATCTATAACCTTTTTCTGCCCGCTCAGAAATATATTTAAAGCGGTAATTGCAATCAAAATAATTAATAATACAATACAAATGATTTTCGAAATAGTTTTTGAAGACTTTTTTGTCAGCATTACATTTTCACTCATATAAATAATCCTTTTATGTGTTATTATTTATTATATAAAAATTAATAACTCTTAATTCTTAATTTCAAGAACCGCTCCTTTTGAACCGGAAGTAACCAGTCCCGCATATCTTTTAAGGTAACCGCTGAGTTCCTTGGTTTTCGGAATAAATTCATCCATGCGTTTTTTAATTTCCTCCTGCGGAACTTCAAGCGTTATTTTATTCTCCGGTATGTTAATCGAAATAATATCCCCGTCTTTTACAATTCCGATGGGACCTCCTACTGCCGCTTCCGGGGAAACATGTCCAATCGCAGCTCCCCTTGTAGCTCCGCTGAAACGCCCGTCGGTAATCAAAGCTACCTGTGAACCAAGCCCCATTCCCATTATAGCCGAGGTGGGATTAAGCATTTCGCGCATACCCGGACCTCCCTTAGGACCCTCGTACCTAATAACAACAACATCACCAGCCGAAATTTTACCGCCTGTAATAGCCTCCATAGCATCTTCTTCCGAATCGAAAACCTTTGCGGGACCGGAATGCGCCAGCATTTCGTCACATACTGCCGAACGCTTTACAACGCATGAATCGGGGGCAAGGTTCCCGCGAAGAACGGCAATCCCCCCTGTTATGGAATACGGATTTCCGACCGGACGGATAACCTCCGTGTTTTTATTATACGAATTCTTGATGTTTTCACCGGCAGTCATCCCGGTGCAGGTCATAGCGTCAAGTTTTATATGACCCAGTTTTGAAAGCTCGTTCATAACCGCATAAACGCCGCCGGCTTCGTCAAGCTCTTCAATATAGGTGTGCCCCGCAGGGGCAAGGTGGCATAAATTCGGGGTTTTTGCGCTGATTTCATTTACAGTGTCCGGATTAATATCAATTCCGCATTCGTTTGCTATAGCCGGCAGATGAAGTATGCTGTTTGTCGAGCATCCAAGCGCCATATCAACGGTAAGAGCGTTGATAAATGCATTTTCCGTCATTATGTCAAGAGGTTTTATATCCTTTTCAAGCAGCTCCATAATTTTCATACCGGCATGCTTCGCAAGCTCGATACGTTTCGAGTAAACAGCGGGAACGGTACCGTTACCGCCAAGACCCATACCTAATGCCTCTGTGAGGCAGTTCATGGAATTTGCCGTATACATTCCGGAACAGGAGCCGCAGGTAGGGCAGCAGTTTTCCTCATATTCGCAAAGCTTTTCGGCTGTAATTTTCCTTGCCGCATATTCGCCGACAGCTTCGGATATAGATGAAAACGACGTTTTTTTACCGTCTACCCTTCCTGCCAGCATTGGTCCTCCGCTGATAAAAATTGAAGGTATATTAAGGCGAGCTGCCGCCATTAAAAGCCCCGGAACATTCTTATCGCAGTTAGGCACCATAACAAGCGCGTCAAACCCATGTGCAAGCGCCATAGCCTCGGTTGAATCGGCAATAAGCTCGCGTGTGCAAAGGGAATATTTCATTCCCTTATGACCCATTGCTATACCGTCGCAGACGGCAATCGCCGGAAAAACCACCGGAGTCCCCCCCGCCATTGCAACGCCCATTTTTACGGCGTTCACGATTTTATCGATATTCATATGCCCGGGAACGATTTCGTTATACGAGCTTACAATCCCGATTAAAGGACGCGAGATTTCCTCGTTTGTAAGTCCCAGGGCATGATATAACGCGCGGTGGGGCGCATTTTTTATGCCTGTTTTTATTGAATCGCTTATCATTTATGTTGTATCTCCTTTTTTTGTGCTATTGCTAATTTAAATTTTACTGCGGTATTATGATTTACAACAAGCACTTCCGGTTTCCATATACGCTTGAAATATGCCGGTAAATTATTTTAAAGAGCAAACTTTATTTTTCTTGATTTTATTATGTTAGGGTTATTAATTACTAATATGAATTTTAAAACGACTTTGTCAGGGGGATTAAAATCATTATCAAAAATTTCTTCATTAACCCCTGTTTTAACTGATGAGTAAAGATTAAGTGAATGAATGAATTTTTCGCATATATTATTTATTTATCGGCATTAAAATACATTCCGCTGAAATCTTTTTCAAATACTCTCACTATTTACCCCAACCCCTTCTCTATTTCCTTTTCATAGAGCTTTACCGGTTCGGCAGTGAGGCTGTTTGGCTCCAGCAAATCAAAACGTTCGCTTGTATTTGCCTTTATTTGCCCGTTTTCCTCATCTTTAAAAAGAGAAGTAAATAAAACCTTATCATTACTAATTCGGTTTACATTAAAATAACTGGCAAGAATTTCACTGTAAGTCGCTATAAAAATCTGGACGCCGTTGCGCGAGAGTTCCAGCAGTATATCAACAAGCTTGGGAATAAGCTCGGGATTAAGGCTGTTTTCAGGTTCATCCCATATTAGAACAGTACCGCTTTCAAGTAAACCATTTCTAAGCAGTTTCCATAAAAGACCTAGTTTTTTAAAACCGCTTGCTTCAAGGGAAAATGGAATTTTATTACCAGTATTGTTTACTGAATAAAAAGTATCATTTTCATATATTACCTCTCTGTCAATAAGCTTTTTTATGCTATCAATTATTATATTTGCATTAATGGTAATTTCATTTGTTTCCGGAAGTTCTGCCTTAGATAAAATATCAATACTTGTCAAGTCATAAGGTAATTTGCGTTCATTATTCAATGCTAAAAAGCCTTTAGAATGTGACAGCATTTCATCTGCGGGAATAAAAATTGAAGATAATTTAGTTTTATCAGAATGATTAAAAGTTTTATTATTAAAATCAAGAATAACATAATCATTATTACTATATTTAGTATATATATATCCGCCATTAAAAAGTATTCTTTCATCTGTACTAAAAATATTCCCTATACTGACTACTGATGTTTTATTATTCTCCGATAATTTCAAACAGCCGTACATTGCTTTCAGTAATGTAGTCTTACCCGTTCCGTTACCGCCTATTAGAATATTAATACCATCACAGAAATCTGTTGTGAATTCCCCCCTGAACACAAGAAAATCCTTTATTTCTACTCTTTCGATTCCCATTTTTTGACCCTCCAATTATGATTATTTTCAAATACTCATCATACATTCCCCAAAAATGCCGCTCCTATGATACCCGCGTCATTTCCCAAAGCGGCAATAGTTATTTTTGTGTTAATATCAATCATCCTGGTATAGACTTCACGGCTAACAAGCTCCTTAAGAGGATTCAAAAGCCTGTCTCCTTCGTTGCAGACGCCGCCGCCGATACACAGAATGTCAGGCTGAAACGTATTTATAACATTTGTAATGCCTGCCGCCAGATATTTTATGTATTTACCGACAATTTCCTTTCCGGTTCTGTCGCCCGCGCGCATTGCGTCAAATGCGTGACGCGCCGAAATATGCCCGCCCTTTATATAAGTATTTATAACAGAATCCGGATTCTGCTCAATAGCAGTTTTTGTCATATTTATAAGCCCTGTTGCGGAAGAAAACACTTCAAAACAGCCTTTCCGACCGCAGGTGCATTGCGGTCCGTCCACTTCGATAACCGTATGCCCTATTTCAGTACCGGCAAGGTTTCTTCCTGTAAAAATCCTGCCGCCGATAATAACGCCTGCGCCTACCCCTGTCCCCAGCGTTATGCACACGGCGTCCTCGGCTCCTTTGGCGGCTCCGGCGATAAATTCCCCGTAAGCGGCGGCATTTGCGTCGTTAGCGACATAAACAGGCTTGTTTATATGAGCGTTTATATATTTACGGATAGGCACGTTCATAAATCCCAGATTATTTGAATACGGAATTGTACCGTTGATATTATCGGCAATTCCGGGCGTACCTATACCGAGCCATTCAATACTGTCAACGGGTATACCTGCATTTTTACAGGCTTTTATACTGACAAGCGCCATGTCGTCCGCAATTTCTTCCGCCGGACGGGGACAGGCGGTTTTTACCGACGCCTTGCCGATAATCTCATATTTTTCATTTACTACCCCGGCTTTTATATTTGTTCCGCCAAGGTCAATTCCGATATAATACTTCATAATAATACTCCTTAAAAATATTCCGAAAACCGGCTAATCGGGATGGGTATTAAAATCAATCAATTCTTGTCAGAATTGCGTTGCAGGCGCCTTTTATTTCAAATTCACCGCAACCCGCAGGGATAAAAAAGCTGTCACCCCTGATAAATCCTAAATCTCCGCTGACTGACGAAATAATGCCTTCTCCTTCAAGTATTAATATATGGACAAATGATTTTTCATCAGCACAAAGCTTTGCATACTGCTTTATATCAAGCAGTGATACGGTAAAATATTCGCAGCTTGAGAGAAGTTTTTCGGAATAACCGTCCTTATGTTCAAGAATATGCTCGGGATAAGGTTCGGCAGGGTATAAGTCAGTAACCTCCAATGCCTTTTGGGTATGGAGTTCCCTGGGTTTTCCGCCGGTTCCGGCGCGTCCGTAATCATAAATCCGGTACGTAGTATTGGAATTCTGCTGGATTTCGGCAATGAGGATTCCTTTTCCTATAGCATGAAGCGTTCCCGATTTTATAAAGAATACATCTCCTTTTTTAACGGGAACGGATTTAACGGCTTCAAGCAGGGTATTGTTTTCTATACGGCTTTTAAATTCATCCTTAGTTATATTTTTACTGAATCCGTACAGAAGCTCCGCGCCTTCATCGCAGTCAGCGATATACCACATTTCTGTTTTTCCGTATTCGCCTTCTTCACGCAAAGCATATTCATTGCCCGGATGAACCTGTACCGAAAGATTTTCCTTCGCGTCAATAAGCTTAATGAGAACAGGAAAGCTGTCAAACCTATTACAGTTCGCACCCAATACAGACCTTCCGTTTTTCTCTATATACTCAGCTAAGGTCATTCCTGAAAATGCGCCGTTTTCTATAACGGAATTACCGTCCTTATGACAGGAAAGCTCCCAGCTTTCGGCTACTCTGTCCAGACTGCAGTCCTTGTTAAAAGAGTCCCTGAGACGGGTCCCTCCCCAGATATAATCCTTAAAAACAGGTTTAAGCTTTAACGGGAACATAGATACCTTCCTTTATCATATAATTACACATTAACATATGTTTAATTTTAACATATACCCGAATTATTGTCAATTATTTAGAACAGAATAATATTATTCTCACTCCATTTGCTTTTGCAATGCCGAGGCAAGATAAAGAGAACCGGCAATAATGACCATACCACGCTCACCCGCCATAAAAACAGCCCGCTGAACACAATCCCGCAGTCCGGAGGTTTCGGCTTTTTCAAACATTGCCGCAAGCTTGGGGGCGAAAACAGTTTTTGGCATAAAACCATCAATGCAAATCCCGTAATCGATATAACGCGTAATGAACCCTGCGGCAGTCTGCCAGTCCTTATCCTCAGCCATACCGCAGACCATTATTTTCGGCGTTTTCGGAATATTCCTTATAAAATCGGCAAGCGCTTTCATTCCTCCGGGATTATGCGCTCCGTCGATTATAATCAAAGGCTTATCAGTCCTTAAAACCTGGCATCTTGACGGCATCACAGCCGTTTTTATGCCTTCATATACGCTTACGTAATTAAGCTTCGTAAAACCGTTCTTTTTCAAGACCCTGCAGGTCTCAACGGCGGTAAGGGCGTTTTCGATTTGGTGTTTTCCAAGCATTGCCGTCTGGTACGGCATAAGCTTATATGTAAACTTACTGCCCGTATGGTCGCATTTTTCCACAGAAAGCAATTCGGTATTCGGGGTGTATAATTTAGAGTTATTAAACAATGCCGTGCTGTAAATTACATTATAAGCATCCTTATTCTGACCGCAGGAAAGCACTGCAGGACGCCCCGGCTTTATTATCCCGGCTTTCTGACGGGCAATCAGCTCATAGGTATCTCCGAGAACGGCTGTATGGTCAAGAGAAATTGATGTTATTACCGACACTTCAGGGCTTTCTATAATGTTCGTGCAGTCAAGCAGCCCCCCCAGCCCGGTTTCAAGCACCACAATATCACACTTCATTGCGGCAAAATAAATAAAAGCAGCCGCTGTCGTTATTTCAAACTGCGAGTATTCGTTATAAAGAGTATCAATGATAGGTTTGATTTGTGTGATAATACCGCACAATTCCGCGTCGGATATGTTTTTTCCGTTAATTCTTATACGGTCATTATAAATTTTAATATACGGCGATGTGAATTCGCCCGTTTTATATCCCGCCTTAATTAAGGAATTAGCAATCATGCGCACAGTTGAGCCTTTTCCGTTAGTTCCTGACACATGAACGAAACGGGAGCGCTTACAGGGATTGTTCAGCGCGTTCATAAGCCGGCTGAAACGTATTAAGTTTTCAACCGGTTTCCCCTGCTTTGAAAAGCTGTTTATATAATCCATGGCTTCATAAATATTCATAAACATTACTATACCCTTTCGCACAAAACAACAGAGTTCCGACCCTACTAGGGCGTGTTCGAAAATCATCAATATGCACATAAATAGTGATTTTTGCACCGCATTGCGTTAAAAAATCTTGAAAACCGCCGAGGTTTCCTGCGGCGATTTTTTGCGCTTATCAACGCTGCGGCGCGCACAAAAATCACTTATTTCTATACACATTGCTAATTATCGAACACGCCCTAGTAAACATAACAGTTAAAAGTTTCAATATAATAAATAAAAATTATACCGCCGCAGGCGGTATACCACCATTGTTAATTGTTAATTATTAATTGTTAATTGGTATTAGCTACTAACAAATATTTTCTAATTACTATTATAGGACCTCGCTGTTGTTAATCCTCATATGGAACTCAACACCCAGGTATTCTGCGGATTTTTTGCATAACAGCATACGGTTCAGGAAAATTTCAAAATATTCAAGCACGGAAGAGTATTTAGGGTCAATGGTAAGCTCCAGAATCAGGCTTTTATTATCATCGGTAAAATAAAGCTCCGAATCCTTAGCTGCATAATTGACCCTGTCATGAATATCAAAATTGTTATAATCAACATTCCGCACCCTGCTTCTTCTGACATCAGTTTTATCAGCAATGATAAGAGCCGCCGTTATGGAATTGTGGGGGTATGCCGTACTCTCGTCATGATTGCCGATTGCCGATATAACGGCGCAGATTTCCTCGGACGGCATATTAAGGTTATCAAGCAGGCGGAAAGCCATAATAGCGCCGCTTTGCGCATGGTCAACCCGGTTTATGACATTTCCGATGTCATGCATATAAGCGGCAATTTTCCCCAGCTCAATTTCCCTTTCCGGGAATTTCAGTCTTGTCATAATCATTTCAACCGTTGCCGCGGCTTTCTGAACATGGGCAAAGGAATGCTCGGTATACCCCTGAGCCTCAACGGCGGCGTCGGCATTTTTTATATAAGTATGAATATCAGCGTTCTGTTCGATATATTTATATGTTATATGGCTGCTCATAAACATTCCCTTCTCTATTTTAGTGTAAAGTTTTGAGTGTGGAGTGTGCTTATAGTAGTTAGAAAATAGTTGCTAGTGGATGAGGAATCAGTCATAAGGCGTAAGAAGTAAGGGATTGCGAAGCCAACTCCACACTCCACACTCCACACCAATGGCAACAACTTAAACAAAAAACGAATAATTTTCTAATCATAAGTGGTCAGTGAGCTCAGCGGTCAGATTTCTGGTAACTGGCGTCTGGCATCTGGAATCTTATTGTAAAGTAAAATCTATTAAGTTGTTAGCATTGCACTCCACACTCCAAACTCATTTAAAGCCCGCCCCACAGGCATGTTTTCATATCAACCCTTCCGTCGGGAAGAAAAAACACGCCTTCTTTTTCCAGTAAATCATGCTGCATATCCGCGCCTCCGAATTTAAAAGCTTCGGCAGTCTCACCGAAACGGTTCACCACCCTGTGACACGGGATTTCCTCGCCGTTTGGATTTACATGAAGGGCATACCCCACAACCCGGGACCAGCGCCTGTTACCCGCAAGTGCGGCTATCAAACCGTAAGTTGCCACCTTTCCCTTTGGAATACGTTTAACCTGTTCATAAATCAGGCGGAATGTGTTTGATTTTTTATTATCCGGCATATATAATATAATCCTCTCAATGCATTTTTCTTTATACTAGGGCGTGTTCGATAATTAGCAATGTGTATAGAAATAAGTGATATTTGTGCCGAATAAGGCAAAAAATCGCAGGAAACCTCGGCGGTTTTCAAGATTTTTTAACGCAATGCGGTGCAAAAATCACTATTTATGTGCATATTGCTATTTATGTGCATATTGATGATTTTCGAACACGCCCTAATCCGCTGATGCAGAAATTAAATTTATTATAATATAATTTATGCGTCAATAGACTCCTTTTTTCTACTGGGAAATCCATTATTTCAGCTATTTTTTCCAGATAGTCAAACAGCTTTTTAATTTCTTTACCGTCGATTTCGGCTATAAAAATATTATCCGCTATTGTCTTCTTAATTTCCTGCATTTCTTCTAATGTAACATTATATATTTTGTTTTCCATAAATTTTCCTCAAGGCTGTAATATATGCAGCTGATGATTTAATTCATCAGCCGCATATTAAATTTAATCCAGCATAGATAATAACTTATATGAATATTCAATAATATTACTTTTTTGTTCTGCTGAAGACATGCAAAAAATATCCATTTCTATTTTATAAAGAATATCATTAATAGTATCATTTATGCCATTATAACTACGAGTATCGTCAATCATTATAGTTTCTAACCGTCTTGCAAATTCAAGTATGTTATACTCTCCTGAAATTACCTTATTGCATATTTCTTTGATTTTTTCTTTAAATTCCATAATACACCTCTTTATTTTGTCATAATAGTGATTTCATACGAGACTGTGTTTTTATTATTTGCGGCTGACTAATTTCAGTCATCAGCCGCAAAACTTAATACTAAATTCTTAATCAACTAAATAAACATTAAATGGCTTGGGTTCAAGACCGCCTGAAAAATACTTTATATCTTCCTGCCACCACGGTAAAATATCAGAAATAAATCCATCCATAATAATACTTTTGTAATAAGGGTCTTCATTCATAAAGTATTCATTATTATAAATTATTACTGTATATCCGTCCTTTTGGAGCCATTCTAAATCCATAATCCAATCTTCATATGCATCAATAGATTCCCTTTTTTCAACAGGGAAATCCATTATTTCAGCTATTTTTTCCAGATAGTCAAACAGCTTTTTAATTTCTTTCCCGTCAATTTCGGCTATGAAAATATTATCCTCTATTGTCTTCTTGATTTCCTGCATTTCTTCCAAGGTAACATTATAAATCTTGTTTTCCATAAATAACCATCCTTTCCGGATGTTTTGTCCCGAAAGGACAAAACTCCCAAGTTTGAAAAAATTTATTTTCTAACTTTTTTCCTACTAATTAATTCTTATAAACGGCGGTATTCCTGTTGGACTTGACCCATGTCCGTAATGGCTGTCAGTGAAATAAACCGAACCGTCCGAACCTGCAACAAACCTTTGAGCGTCCCTTGGCTGTCCCGGAATTCTATTGTTAACGAATCTGATATATAATGCGTACTGAACAATTACACATTTTGTGTAATTGTTCCTAGAAACAGACAAGTCTGTTTCTAGGTGCGAAAAAAGCAAGGCTTTTTCGCAATACTTCTTGATAATATCTGCTTATACTGCGTATTTCTTCATATAATTATCGTATGAACTCCTGTATTCTTTGTTTTCTCCGCTGTGAGCGTCCTCAATGTACTCATGGTGATAAAATTCATCGTTTATATTTTTCTGCCCGCCGATAATATAAACGGCAATATTCGAGCAGTGGTCGGCAATACGTTCAAGATTTACCAGCATATCAAGGAAATTAATACCTGTCTCTATTACGCATCTGCCGTTTTTCAGCCTTTCTATATGCCGGCTTTTCAGCGTTTCGTTCAGGTAATCAATCGTTTCTTCAAGAGGTTCTATATTATATGCCATAGTCAGGTCATTTTGTTCGAAAGTGTCAACAGCCATACTTATTATTTCCTCAACAGCCGATGTTATAACCCTTAATTCGCTGACGGCGTTTTCGGAAAACTTCAGTTCTGATTTATGAAGCTTCTGAGCGGTTTCTGCTATATTCATCGTATAATCGCCTATGCGTTCAAATTCGGAAGTCAGGTGCAGAAGAACGGTAACCCGCCTGCTCTCATAGTCTGTAAGCTCACATTCGGTAATTTTCACGAGATATGAGTTGAGCCTGTCCTCCATACGGTCAAGGTTGTTTTCATTTATCAGAAGATGCTCGAATTTTTTTTCGTCATACCCGGTAAAAAGCTTAAGTCCTTCGCTGTAATTATGAAGTGCCAGCCTGCCCATGCATACGGCGGTATTAAATGACTGAAAAACAGCCAGAGCTGGAGATTTTAAAAGTCTGTCGTCAAGATTGTTAAGATTAATATTTTCGACGTCCTCAGAACCGGTTTCTTCTTCCGGTTCATCGCGGTATGTAAGCATAGCAAGCTTTTCAAGCATTTTTGTAAAAGGTATAAAAAAGATTGTTACAGCGATATTGAACAACGTATGGAAATTCGCTATCCCTCCCATATCGATTGCGTCATTCCAGAATTTGAAACCGATTACTGCCTTTAATGAGAATAATACCGCCATAAATAATACTGTTCCGATAATATTAAAATAAACATGAACGATTGCGGTGCGTTTTCCGCCCTTTGTCGCTCCTATTGCGGAAATCATCGATGTAGAGGTGGTGCCTATATTCTGACCGAGTATAATCGGGAAAGCGGCTGAAAAGGTGAGAACGCCGGTTGTTGAAATAGCTTGTAAAATACCAACGGAAGCCGAAGAACTTTGAAGCAGTATTGTGATAATTATTCCGGCAAGCACTCCGAGGAACGGGTTCTGCAGCGTTTCAAACAGTCTCCTGAAACCTTCTAGCTCGGAAAGAGGCTTCACGGCGTCGGTCATTGAAAGCATCCCTGTAAACAGAATACCCAGTCCCAGCAGGATTTCACCGATGTTTTTCCCGCTGTCCTTCTTTGAAAGCATATAGCAAGCCAGACCTAGTATTGCCACTAGAGGGGCAATGGTGCCGGGTGAAAAAAGCTTAAGTACATTTCCGGCGTCCGGATTGTTTTCAAGGTCTATAAGGCGTAAAATCTGCCCCGTTACTGTCGTGCCTATATTTGCTCCCATTATGACCCCGATTGCGTTGGAAAGCTTTAAAATACCCGCATTCACAAGTCCGACGACTATTACGGTGGTTGCGCTTGAGCTTTGAACCACAGCCGTTACTAAAGTGCCGAGCAGAACGCTTTTTATGACATTGCTTGTCAGGCTTTCAAGAATTTTTTCCATACGCCCGCTGGAAAGCTTTTCAAGATTGCCGCTCAGCATTGTCATGCCGTAAAGAAATAATGCCAGACCACCGAATGCCTTTAACGTAATTGTAAAAATCTCATATCCGTTCATATTCCTGTTCAGTGTTCCCAATGTTTTTGGGAACACACCTCCTTGCAGTAACGGTCAGCAGAGTGCGATACACTTTTCTGCTTAATAAAATCCGCAGACAAACTGAGTATATCAGATTTTCCGTTAAATTAATAGCACATTTTATGACAAAATATTAATTCTCGGTTTTTCACAGAAATTACTTATGATTTTAATATATTTTATGCATTATTCCATAATCAGCCGGTTTTACAATTTTTGTGTAAAAATACATATTGACTTTAATTTGTTAAGGGGTTATAGTTATAATAAGGCTTATTATATATTTTAACGTTTGATTGCAAAAGTTCAGTATACTAAGGGAGTAAGCATACTCCTCTTAGTTACAGTATAAATAACAACCGTTCCGGAAAGGGAGGATATGCTCTTCTGCATTATTGCTTATGAAAAAATGGAATATATTAAATCCCGATAAAAAGCTTTCGGAAGAGCTTTCAGTAAAAGGCGGGCTTCCGAAGCTCTGCGCGGATGTTCTTACGGCAAGAGGAATCGATTCCGTTACAAAAGCGCAGGCATTTTTCGGCTCTTATTTAAACTCGGATGAGATTTCGTTGTCCGACCCGTTTCTGATAAAAGACATGGAAATCGCAGCGGAGCATATTCTGGAATCAGTCGACTGCGGCAAAAAAATATGTATTTACGGCGATTATGACTGTGACGGAATAATATCAACCGTAATATTATATCAGTATATCAGCTGTATCGGCGGCGATGTTTCGTTTCATATAAATACCCGTTCCCAGGGGTACGGAATGTGCGGCGAAGCCGTCAGGACGCTTGCCGAAGACGGGGCAGAGCTTATTATTACCGTCGACAACGGTATTTCCGCGGTAAATGAAGCCTTGCTCTGTTCTGAGCTGGGGGTGGAGCTTATTATAACCGACCACCATCAGCCGTCCGGAATTCTGCCCGAAGCCGTTGCAATCGTCAACCCCCACAGGACTGACGATATGTCCCCGTATAAGGATTTATGCGGATGCGGAGTTGTTCTGAAGCTGATTGCCGCCCTTGACGGAGGAGATTACAGCTCATGTATAGAACAGTTTTCCGACCTTGCCGCCATTGCGACCGTTGCGGATATAGTCCCTCTTACGGAAGAAAACAGGGAAATCGTCAGGCACGGCCTGCATTACCTTGAAAATACCGAAAATCCGGGGCTTCAGGCTTTAATCGGCGTTTCGGGAATTAAGGCGAAAATTGACAGCGCCTCCATAGCATATATACTGGCTCCGCGAATAAACGCCGCCGGGCGGTTCGGCTGTGCTCCCGAAGCCTGCCGTATGCTCTTAACGGAGGATTCCGGCGAAGCTCAGGAGCTTGCGGATAAAATCAACAGCCTGAACACCGAGCGAAAAAATACCGAAAAGTCTATCATGGACGAAATCAGAAGTATAATTGAAATAAAACCCGAAATAATACAAAAACGGGTTATAGTATTATACGGCAGTAACTGGAACCACGGCGTAATTGGAATAATAGCTTCAAAACTAGTCGAAAACTTCGGAAGACCCGTATTTATTATGTCGGATGACGATGAAATGGTCAGGGGTTCCGCAAGGGGAGTCGGTTCGTTTAATGTTTTTCACGCGCTTTCAGCCTGCTCGGATTTACTCGTTAAGTTCGGCGGACACAGCGGCGCCGGGGGATTTTCATTATTGACGGATAAAATAACTGAATTTGACGGAGCCTTACAGCATTATGCGGCAAAATTCCATCCTGTAATGCCCGCTTATACCCTTACCGCCGATAAAATAATCCTTCCTGAAGAGCTTTCCCCCGATACCGTAAAATCACTTCAAATCCTTGAACCCTTCGGCGAAGGATGCAGAAAACCGTTGTTTGCTATGGTTTCGGTAAAGCTGCTCGACGTTATCCCTCTTTCGGGGGGGATGCATACTAAATTGAAGCTAAAATACGGTGCAAGTATCATTTACGGACTGATGTTCGGAGTAAAAACAGAACAATTTCCTTTTAAATCAGGAAGCTTGCTTGATATGCTGGTTTACCCCGAAGTTAATGTTTTCAACGGAGATGAAACCGTCAATGTCAGGATTGCCGATTACCGCAGAGCCGGACTATCTCAGCAGAAAATCCTTGCGGCTTATTATACATATGAAAATTATATCCGGGGAGAAAGTATCGATTTAAAATTATTGCCGAATATAGTACCGTCAAGGGAAGAACTGATTATAATATATAAAGCTGTTCCTAAAACATATTTTGTCAGGTGCGACGATATATTCGGCATGGTTCACTCGGAAAAAATAAATTACTGCAAATTCAGGCTGGCAGTCGGTATTTTTGAGGAGCTGAAGCTTTTTGAAGTAGACAGGTTCAGCGATACGGTAAGGTTATCGAGTATACAGACAAAAGTTCAGTTGGAAAACTCATCAATATTTAATAAGCTTAATAAAATGCTGAAGGTCATAGTTTAGTTTGCGGATATTATAACAGCTTCGGATTTTTTCGGAGCCGGCAGGTCAGATGCCGCCGTATAAAAGGTTCGGGCAGCTTACAACAGAAACAGTCAGAAAAAGTCAAGCCGCCTTATTATGAAAGGAAGGGTTCGTATGGATAATAAAAATGAAACGGTTTATTCAGTAGATATGATTATCGAAAAAATTATGCAGGACGATAAACAGCATGACCTGAGTAAAATTATTTCGGCATATGAGGTTGCGGCGAAAGCGCACCAGAATCAGCGCCGTTCGTCCGGAGAGCCTTATATTTCGCATCCCCTCGCCGTAGCCTTCATCCTGCTTGAATTCGGGCTTGACACCGATACGATATGCGCGGCTCTGCTTCATGACGTTGTTGAGGATACCGACATTACCCTTGACGAAATAAAGAAAATGTTCGGTCAGGATGTGGCGACGCTGGTCGACGGTGTTACAAAGCTTGACAGGGTGCCGCTCAACACGAAGGAAGAACAGCAGGCAGGGAATGTCCATAAAATGCTTCAGCTTACCATTCAGGAACCGCGGGTTATGATTATAAAGCTTTGTGACAGACTGCACAATATCAGGACTCTTCAGTTCCAGCCCGCGCATAAGCAGCGTGACAAAGCCCTTGAGACCATGAACATATACGCTCCGATTGCCCACAGACTGGGTATGCGTTTGCTCAAGGACGAAATAGAAGACCTTTCATTTAAGTATCTTGACCCCTTCGCATATACGGAAATCGAGAATATGCTTACAAAAAGCAGCGGCGACCGTGACGAGTTCATCAGAAGAATCAAGGACCGTATTCTGGAACGTTTCGTCTTGTCCGGCTTTGACGGAAAACCCCCGCATATTGAAGGCAGGGTTAAATCAACGTACGGAATCTATAAAAAAGCATATCTTCTGGGTAAATCCATTGACGAGATTTATGATAAATATGCGGTGAGGATTATTGTCGACAGCGTAAACGAATGCTATAACGCCCTGGGTATTATACATGATATGTTTTCACCCATTCCAAACCGGTTCAAGGATTATATAGCAACTCCCAAACCCAATATGTACCAGTCGCTTCATACAACCGTAATCGGGGACGGCAATCCTTTTGAAGTGCAAATCAGGACATGGGAAATGCATCATGTCGCCGAAGACGGAATCGCCGCGCACTGGAAATACAAGGAGGGAATCCAGGGTAAAGACAGGCTGGAAAAACGCCTTGCCTGGATACGTCAGATTCTCGAAGCTCAGAAGGACGCGCCCGACGTTGAGGAAATTGTGAGGGCAATTAAAAACGACGTCGCTCCCGAAGAGGTTTACGCCCTGACCCCGAAGGGAAAAACAGTTCCGTTACCCGCCGGAGCCAACGTAATTGATTTTGCCTATGCTATTCATACCGAAATAGGAAATAAGATGAACGGAGCCAAGGTTGACGGAAAACTTGTTTCCTTCAACCATGAAATCACCACAGGGGAAGTAGTCGAAATACTGACCTCCAAGGACCCTAACCACGGACCTAACCGCGCATGGCTGGATTTGTGCAAAACCAACGAAGCCCGTTCCAAAATCCGCTCCTGGCTGAAAAAAGAACGCCGCGAAGAAAACCTTGCCACCGGTAAATCCGAGCTGGAAAAAGAATTCAAACGCAATTCCATTAATGTTCCGGAGAGCGAGCTGTCAGTTTTCCTTGCCGACGATATGAAACGTCACAACTGCACAACCGTTGATGATTTTTATGCCGCTGTCGGCTATGGGGGAGTTATTCTTTCACGGATTATTCAGCGTCTTAAAGACCGTTATATTAAGATTTATTCAAATGAAACAGCAGAAATAAAACCCGTTTTGTTCAGGAAAAGCAAAACAGGAATTATTCTCGGCGAACAGAGTAATATATTGTGCAAGTATTCCCAGTGCTGCAATCCGCTCCCGGGCGACGATATTATAGGGTTTATAACGAGAGGACACGGCATTTCCGTCCATAAAACGGATTGTGAGAACTATAAGAATGCGCTTAAGGCTAGCAATCAGCTTCACAGGTGGGTTGAAGTCAGCTGGGCAGAGGATTTGTCCTCAAGCTCAGAGCAGAATTATTTCAAGGTCACCCTTGATATAATAGCCAACGAGTCAATATCGCTGCTTGCCGATATTACGACGGCGCTTGCCGAAATGCATATATACATTACAGAAATCCATAATCAGACTCTTAAAAACGGCAATTACAATGTAACGGTAACAATCAGCGCCGCAGGAGTTACCCAGCTGAACAATATTATTAACAGGCTCAGGAAAATACCCTGTGTCATCAGCGTAGACAGGGTAATAAAATCATAGGGGTTCAGGATACCAAAAGCACGCCTGAACCTGCGAAAGGATTTTTTAAGTATGAGAATTATTAAGATTCCCCCGTCCGGGATTTTCATGGTTAACGGCTATCTTGTTGTTTCGGATAATAACAATGCCGTCCTGATTGACGCTCCCTGCCGGTATGAGGAGATATTAAGAACTGCGGATAAAAATTCTGTAACCATAAGTAAAATCCTTATAACGCACGGACACTGCGACCACATCGAATCGCTTTCTGGTATTGCAGAAGCGTTTGATTCAACAGTTTATATTCATACTAATGACGCTGCGAAGCTGACAGATTCCAGGGCAAATCTTGCCGGATATTTCAGGAATTACTTTGCGGACGGTTTTGACGGCAGCTGTAAAAATACCGTTACAGTAAACGACGGGGATGTCATTATGCAGGATGAGCTTTCATTCAGGGTTATGCATACCCCCGGGCATTCCGAGGGCAGCGTTTGTTATATGATTGATGATATTATATTCAGCGGGGACACCCTTTTTAACATGTCCGTAGGACGCACTGATTTTCCGGGAGGCGACGCGTCCGTTCTGAGCAATTCTCTTTGCAGGCTTCTTGAATTCAAAGGCGGATACGGTGATTACAGAATAATGCCGGGACACGGAGATGAAACGGCGCTTTCTTTTGAAAGGGAAAATAACCCTTATCTGATTCCGTTTAAGGATATAATATGATAATAATTTTTAAGGGCAACAATTATAAATATGAAATTGAAGCGGTCATGAAGCTTTTTATTCCGCTTAAAACATTTTCGTTTGTTTATGATGACAGCGGCGGAAGCTTGAAAACACCAGACCCCGATACCTGCAGCGTTATCCGGGGGATTAACCCGGACGGCAGTATCAGGCTTTCGGTAAATGTTTATCTCGGCGGCAAAAACGCGTCGGAGGAGCTAACCGTAGCTTCCGGCGAAGACGACGAACTGATTTTATGCAGGCTTCTTTTTTTCTGTATGAATAAGCTGACAGGCATTTCACCCCCATGGGGTTTCTTAACGGGAATACGGCCCGTAAAAAAGGTAAACGAGCTGCTGTGCCTGGGATACAATAAGCAGGAAATCTTCGATATTCTCAGAGAAAAGTATTATGTTTCGGACAGTAAGCTGGAGCTTGCTTATAACACAGCCGTAACACAGAGCGTTTATCTTAAGTCACTGAATGAAAAATCCTTTTCGCTTTATGTTTCGGTTCCGTTTTGTCCGTCAAGGTGTGCATACTGCTCTTTTGTGTCCCATTCGGTTGAAAGCAGGGGAGCAAAAAGCCTGATTCCGCAGTATCTGCTCAGGCTGTGTGAAGAAATTGACCAGATTTCAGAAATTGCTCAAAAGCTTAACATGAAGCTTGACACGGTTTATATCGGCGGAGGAACGCCAACTACGCTTTCTGCTGAAAAACTTGAAATTTTAATGCAGAATATCCAAAAAAACTTTAACATTTCAGAAATTCGTGAATATACTGTAGAAGCGGGACGCTGTGATACGATTACCGCAGATAAGCTGGACGTTATCAAAAAATACGGAGCCACGCGTATTTCAATAAATCCTCAGACCATGAATGACGATGTGCTTAAAGCAATAGGACGGCGGCATACTGCCGGTGATGTCATATCCTCCTTTAATCTTGTGCGCAGCCTCGGTTTCAATAACATTAATATGGATACCATAGCCGGACTCCCGAACGACACATATGAAGGATTCAAAAATACGATTGACATTCTGTGCGGGCTGAGTCCCGAAAGCATAACCGTACATACGCTTACCTTAAAACGTTCGTCTGCATTGTTTTCCGTACGGGATTTAAAATTTGAAGACTGTGTTTCCGGAATGATTGAATACGGATACTCCAGACTTTCCGAAACCGGTTATCTTCCGTATTACCTTTACCGTCAGAAGAACACCGTACAGAATCTGGAAAATGTCGGATATGCAAAAAAGGGTTTTGAATGCATATATAATATTCTTATAATGGAAGAAACCCAGACAATCCTTGCTGCCGGAGCTTCAGGCTCTTCTAAGCTTGTTGACCTTCAGACCGGAAAAATCGAGCGTATTTTCGGATATAAATACCCTTACGAGCACATATCAGGATTCGGCAAACTAACGGAAAAGAAAAAGAAAATCCTGGATTTTTTTAGTTAATTCATAATATTCAGATTATAATAATGTCTGCTGAATAATTAAAAATGCCGTCGCTATGCGACGTAAAAGCATTTTTCAATTATTCCAGTGCAAGGTTTTTGAGTAAAAATACTCAAAACTCTTGCACTTATAAAACAGCAGTTTTCTAAGAAAACTGTTTTATAAGCAGACATTATCAAGAAGTATTGCGAAAAAGCTCTGCTTTTTTCGCATCTGGAAACAGACAAGTCTGTTTCCAGGAACAATTACACAAAATGCGTAATTGTTCAGTACGCATTATAATATTTTTATAACAGGAGGATACTAGTATGAGCTACAATTTTGATGACTTTATTACAGACGCCAAGGGTATCTATGACAAGGTTGCGCAGAAAGCCACGGAGGCCGTGGATTATTCAAAGACACAGATTGACCGCGCCAGCCTTCGTTCAAAAATCAAGGATAAATATGCGGAGCTGGGAAAGAAGTATTATGACATGCACGAAAATAATACGGATGAAAATAAAGCCATGAAAGCTTTGGTTGAAGAAATTGCCTCTCTGAAAAAACAGCTTGCCGAGGCTGATGTCAGTGTGAACGCAAAAAAATGCAAAGCCTGCTCCTTCTGTGAGACAAACAATGACGCAGCCGCCTTATACTGCTCAAAATGCGGTGAGAAACTGTAATACATATGCAGCAATGAAAACAGCTAGCGGACACTTCAAACATAAAGAGGTGTCCGCTTTTATTTTTATTCAGTGAGCAGAGAGTCGCTTCCGTTTCCCTGAAAACAGGTACATTCATTCATAATATATCCGTTGATTCGAAATCAGAATAATCGACTGTAAAGCTATAGATGAATTACAAAACGCCTCTCCTTCAGCAGTCGGAAATGCTAATCGATTTTATAATATGAATGAAATATATTCAATATCATAAAATATCGTCCTGTAATTACGGGTTTGTTTAATCCTCGTCAGATTCTTCATTCTTTTTATCCGCGCGAACACCGTTCTCATCCACTGTATAGCCGTCAATGATTTCGTTCACCGCAAGCTTGCCGTCCGGCTTGAAATAATAGATTTTACCGTTAATCCGGACCCATTTGCCGGAAGCAATAATACCATAACGGTTAAAATAATATTTCGTGCCGCTTACTGTTGAAAGCCATCCGGTATGCATAGTTCCGTCCTTTTTAAAATAATATTTTTCGCCGTTTATGGTATAAAGGCCGGTGAGGGGAACGCCGTTTTTGCTGTAATAAACACGCTTTTCAAGGTCGGAGTTCGGATTGCTCCAGCCTTCGGCATAATCTGTACCCTCTTCGCGCTCGAACCCGTTTTCGATATATACGGCTTTATATGTCCCCGACGAATATATATCCGCGTATACCATGCCGTTTTCATATTCGCTTGTAGGCAGGATTTTATTGTTCCTGTCCGTGACTGCAATGTTTCCGGTGTAATCATCCTCGACAAAACCGTAAAAAATGCCGATTCTGCCAATGGGTTCGGTTTTGCCGGATGTAATGCTTTTTCCGTCTTTCTTTATGCTCAGACTAAAGCTCTGATTTGATTTTTGGAGCGTTATGATATATTCGCCCGAAATGCCGCCCGACCATAATTTCATCTGTTCGGTCGTGAAGATGAACGCTCCGTAAGGTGTTTCTATTATGAAAGCAATAACCTCGCCGTCTTCAGGCTTCAGCCTTGACGCATTAAGGGTTAGAGTAAGTTTTTCCATATTATCGGGGTCAAAAACGCCGTTGTAGTCAAGCTTTATTATTTTTTTACCGTTTTCGTCGTCTGTGAAGGCGTTTTTTATAATATTATCCAGAAGCGAAGCCGAAACCTCTGAGTTGACAGTGCCGTTCGTCATGCTGTAGGGAACCTTCATTATATTGTTCTCTATATGGTTTTTGATTTGGGGTTCCGTGATGACAGGCGGTTTACCAATAATTACGGGCGGAGGGGTATAGGACGGTCTGCCGCCGTCATTTTTACTGTCCGGATTTACCGTAATCGGAAGCGTTATCATTTTCGTCACTCCGTCCTCGGTATAGCGGATGGTAACGCTTGTGGTTCCCGCAGTCAGCGCGCCGGACGGTGTAATTGTGTAGCCTGTTACCTCCGCCGTTGTGCCGTCGGAGTAGGTAGCTGTAACCGTCATACCCGTTCTGTTAAAGCTCTCGCCCGCCGTGTAGGTTGTTTTAGTTGGCGGGGTCGTGATAGCGATAGAGGACAAAGTTTTTGCCGTACCGCTAGCTATTGTCGTAAAGCTATTGCTTGCGTCTTGCACCATCGCATTACCCGCCGCGTCCTCAAAGCCGCTTATGTCAACGGTGTACGATGTGTTGTTTTCAAGACCGTTGTAGGGGATAGTATACGTCGTGCCGCTGCTCCATGTGCCGCCTGTCAGCGTAGTTGTGCCGAGCTTCACAACGCCTAACACAGTTGTATCCATTGCTTCGCTGAAGGTTATTACCACACTTCCGCTGACTGCCTCGTCTGTTCCGTCGGGAGTGACAGTCAATACTGTTGGCTTAATGTTGTCGCCGCCCGATTTGTTTATTGTGACATGCTTTGCGACTGTGCTATTAGTAACTTTATACGTGTAGCTGTTAGCTCCCGCCACGTTATTCAACCATTCTACTTCCTCTTCTGCATCGCCGTTATAGGTAGTCGCGCCCTTTACTGACTCAATGCCAACAGGTGCCGAAGCTGCTGCCTTTTCAATCGCCTGTGTTGCACCATGTGCTTCAATAACGCCGCCATTCTTAACTTCTAAAGTTGTAACCGCGCGCAACCCTACAGAGGTACTGCCGCTTTCAGAGCCTTTTGCGGTTATGCTGCCGCCGTCAACTGTGATTGCGGTGCCAGCGCCGGTGGTATACACTCCATATGAAGTCGAGGTAGTACTGCCGCCCAGCGCGACAAGCTCTGTGTTCCCTGTGACAGCCAGCGAGCCGCCCGATTTGCCCTGATAACCATATGAATCCCTACTGACTCCGTTGCCGCCTTGAAGCGTAAGGAGTCCGTCGCCGGTTATCGTCAGACTGCCTAAGGCATAAAGCCCTGCGCTATTGATGCTTTGAATACCCGTGGCAGTGCTGGTGAAGCTGTTTGTACTACCATTGGCAAGGCTAATAGTCGTGTCCGCAGCCGTTACAAGTGCGACCGCCGCCGAGGTATCAAACACAAAGCCATTCAGCTTAAGTGTATTGCTCTCAATAGACCAACTGGCATCATTGGCCACATTGGTTCCACTTTCTAACGACGAACCGTTCCATGTGCCTTTTTTCAAATCCGTGCCGTCAAAATACAGCGTGTAGCCGGCGGGTTCGGGGTTGTCGCCCCCGCCGCCTTCCAGCATGACATACGGGACTTTTACTTCTGCTCCATTTACTTCAGTTAAATAACAACCATCGTCATCGCTCCATGTAACATCGACAAGCGGTGAGCCGCCGGCGTTTACGCTGCCCTTTGCTGCAGCGGGTGCGGAACCTGCTCTAACTGCCGACATATCATCCTCACTGCTTATCGCTATAAGCGTTCCCGTGCCGGATACGGTTAATGAATCAAACAGATACACGGCAGTAAACATTGTGGTTGCATTGCCTGAAACGGTTACTTTGCCGCCATTGATTGCCAGATCGCCTCCCCACATGGAAATACCGCTGCAACCAAACGTAGTTGAATCAAACTTTACGTCCAAGGTTCCCTCACCGTCTATAGTAATGTCGTTTTCGGTGTAAATAACTGAGCCGCCCACCGATGTATGGGTACTGACAATGCTGTTTTCGCCCGTTATTTCGATTGTTACGGCGCTCGTCAGCGACAGCGCGGGGTTTTGGTCGGATGTGAAGTTAAAGTTGTTCAGTTTAAGGATTTTATTGTCTGCGTCCCATTCCCAAGTGCCGCCGCCGTAGCTGCCGCTGCCGCTATCGTAAGTGTCACCGATATACCATGTGGATGTTTCATTCGGGGCTGCGACCGCTGCCAGCGTTGCAGCCTCAGCAATAACCTCCCCAACCACAACGCGAAGGCGGGGCAGTTCAATATCGTCTTTTAATGTCACTCCCTCGGGCAAAATAAGGCTTTCCCGTACCGGCGCGAACATATAGGGGCGCTCGGTGTAAGGGTCGAACGCACCGGCAACGTTTTCCCATTCGCCTACGGGGATTTCAAGCTGTGAAGAATCGTCAAGGTTCGCGGTTATGCTTACCGGGAAAGGGATTTCGCTTTCCGGCGTTCCGAGCGCAACCGTGATTTCCGGCTGCCCCGACATGTCGGTGACTGCATCGTCCTCCGGAATCACAAAGCTTGCGATAGTTTTGTATTGCAGTTCTTCGTTTTCATTACCGTCCTGGACTATATCGCCGTCGGGCGGTAAGTTTTTATTTTCAAACAGTTCCGCCGTATTTTCAAGCCCGGCTACCTCCACGTTAACACGTGGAAGTGATATATCCTCAGGCAAAATCAAACACTCAGGCAGGGAAAGGCTCTCACGCACCGGTTTGAACACATAAAAGCCAGGAATATCGGGTTCATAAGAACCGTCTGCGATTTCCCATTCACCAACGGGTATCCCGGTCTGTCCGCCGCTGTCAAGGTTCGCTGTTATGCTTACGGGAAAAGGAATTTCGCTTTCCGGCGTACCCTGCATAACTTCAATGTCATTGGCAGAATCATCCTCTAAGTTAATAAAGCCGGTGATGGTTTGGATTTCTTGTCCGTTGTCACCGCCTTCGTCAGTTTTAGTGATATTTCCGATGTTATCGTCAGTTGTGACCATAACATCGGTATTCACTGCCGTCTCCTCTGCATAAGCCGCCGGCATACATGTAAACATCAATGCAGCACCCAGCAGTACAGACAAAAACTTTCTTGTTTTTATTCGCATTATTACTTCCTCCTTGGATTAATATGAAAACATTTAATTATTTAATGCTTTCACCGCTTCCACATTATAGCAGTTTATAGCATAAAAGGGAAGAGAAAACGCCGAACCTTAACAAATCTTAAAGTTCGGCGTTAATAATTAAATATATTTATATTTTCTATTTGATTAGCAATCGGTAGCCTTTTCCGCGTTTGTGTTCTATGTCGATACTTGTATTATTTCCGTACAGCTCCAGCTTCTTGCGTATGCCGGATATATGAACGTACAAAGTGCGCATATCTTCGGTGGCGCTCATGCCGAAAGCTTTTTCGAACAACTCCTGAGCCGGCATGAAACAGCCGGCGTTTACAGTCAGGCTGAGCAGGATTTTATACTCCATAGGCGTAAGGGTCTGGTCTTTCCCGTCCTTGTATAAACGCTGCAATGCGTGGTCGAATGCAAAATCACCCACAACTTCAGGAAGCTTTTGTTTGTCAGGCGGATTGTACCGCAGACGGGCAAGCTCAATTGACACACTCTCTGCACGGACAGGCTTCATAACGTAACCGGAGCAGTGCAGTTTAAAAGCATCGTTAATGTACTGGTTATATCCGGTTATAAAGATTACTGCGGTTTTCGTATTGCTCTCCTTTAATGCCGCCGCCAGTTCAAGACCGTTCATCCCGCCCATGCTGATATCAAGGAAAGCGGCGTCAACCGCATTTCCCCGTGCATATGCAAGAGCCTCAGCCGCAGACGTAAATCCTTTGAGAGAACAGTCCGGCGCAGCTTTTCTGATTTCCCTTTCCGAGAGATCAAGAACCAGCTTTTCATCGTCAACGGCTATTATGTTCATATTTATGACCATCCTTTCCGGAAGTTTTGTCCTGAAGGACAAAACTCCTAAGTTTGAAAAATTTATTTTTCAAACTTTTCTCCTTTCGGAATTGTTAAAACAGCCTCGGTTCCGGTGCCGGGCGTGCTGTCGATATGCAGATGACCTCCGCACATAATTTCCATTCTGCTCCGCACGTTTTCAATACCGATGTGCCGGCGTCCGTCGTTAAGCGGCTTTTTGGGGTCAAATCCTACTCCGTCGTCAGCGATAATAACGCGGTAGCAATCCGGCTTTTCCTCCGAACGAATAGTGACTGTTCCTCCGTTTTCCCGATTGCATATACCGTGCCATACGGCGTTTTCGGCAAGCGGCTGCAGCGTCAGGGCGGGCAGTGTAAAATCCGACTCCTTAATATCAAATTCCACCCTCAGCTTATCCCCGAACCTGACCTTTGCGATAGAGAGATACTGCTTTGTATGCTCAAGCTCTTTCATGAAAGGAATAGGTTTCTTTTCTGTCATAAACTGCAGATTGCGGCTAAGATAATCCGAGAAATTACGCGCGACTTTTTCAGCACTATGTGCGCCTTCCATATGGCAGAGGGATTCAATGTTAAGGAGTGTATTAACTAAAAAATGCGGCTGGATTTGTGAAAGCATAATAGATATGCGGCTTTCAGCCAGTTCAAACTCCTGCTCAAAAACACGCTGTCCAAGCTCGGCCTGTATGTTTATGTAGACCAGGAAAAGCGTGACAGTGCCGGCAAAGCAAGCCGACCAAATCCCGGCAAACAGATATTCCGTGAGATAGCCGCCCAGCAGCGGAATGATAACATAGAGGATAAACGACACTAACTCCCGCTTTTTCAGCGCATTGGAGTGAACAATTGCCATTAAGGTACTGACTGCGATAGAGAAGGCGGGGAGAACCATGTCGCGGTTGAGACTTATAAGCCAAAGGGGAATAAGTCCAAAACCTCCCGCCGCTTCGAGTAGGACATGGACGGTCTCGAGGCAGAACACAGCCCGCAAAGGGTTTCGGGAAACGCCAGCATTGATGGAGATCAGCTCGCGCACATAGAAACAATAAGCTATCCTCCCCACAGCGGCAAAGGTATAGTCAAGGAAGAAAAGCCAACTGCGGAGAAGCGCCAAGGAAGCGTCCTCCGTGCCTATCAATAGCAGCATCGGCATCTCAAGCAGACAAGTAAGCAGCAGACATCCCGCTATAATCAAGAAACTGCGGTGAAGCTTGCCGTGCGGCTTCGCTCCCAGCAGAGTACCGGATATCAGCAGGATTATAATGATTGTTGAACAGACAAGACTTGAAAGAGTTATAATCTGAGCCGTGTTCAAGTATGTTCACCTCGCCTTGTATTCATCTCTTTTTTTCCATGTAATTGTACAATATATCAGGGAGAATGTCAAGCTATATGATATGGAAATACACGGTAATTCAACGAGTAAATAATATATGAACAAGTTTGAAATATTAATATTGTTCTTTCTTTTTTCTATCGCAAAAAAGAAAGAACCAAAGAAAAAAATGCTCTTGAACGATAAAGGATTTCGCCGTTTGCGAACGGCGACCAAAGGCGCCGCCCTTGGAAACCGCAATTTTTTTTTAAAAAAATTGAGTAAAACTTTCAGTGAGTTCACAGTTTGTTCACTCGCTAAAATACCCTGTATGGAAATAAATGTATGGATATAAAGAGAATACAAAATAAACTAAAACCAACCTCCCCTGCGGTGAACGACGGTTTTTCACTGCCGTCCGCAGGGGAGGTTTTTCTTTTTGCGTTCATTAAACTCAAACAAAAACGGGTCATACACATTTTCTTTTTGTTCTTCATATTTGAGTTTTATATATGAATATGTACCTGGTTTATTACTATACGCATACATTGATAATGAATTGTCCAATAAATCACAAAATGCTCTCGCATTATATCCAGCTTCATTAGCTCTGTCTGTGCTTGCATATGCTTGGAAACAATTCATTCTTAAATCGTCATAATTATTAAATATAATTTTACTTCTGTTGTAACGGTCAATGTGTGCCCGTAAAAGATTAACACCAATTGCTATATTACCGTAATAATATTTATGAGTACATATTATGATGTTTAAATTGTTCCCGTACCAATCAGTACCAGATTTTTTATTGCTTATTTCATTATCAAGGCGAATAGCAAAATCAGACCATGTAAGTGCTAAATATCGTGTCTGCAATGCATTACTATTTAGGTTTCCGTTCATTACACTATTGTTTGTTGCAACATTATCAGCAAGTTCGCTTAGTGGTGCTGATGTACATTGAAAATATCCAGTTCCCGCAATATTTTTGTCAACAATATTATTGGATTTCCAAGTATTGTTGTCGCTCACCTGGAGTAGTACACCGCCCATATGAAATCAATAATCAGATAAAGTCAATCTCTCGCGGTAAGTTGTCATACTTATTCAGATTTTCCGGAATGTAACTAATCAAATCGTTTTTAATATCCGAAAGATATGAGTTAACCTCATGATATGCACAAATTGCGGGGCAATGTGTGTGAATGTTAGCATTTATACCGCTGATAACATCGCTTTTCTGTTTAGATTTAAGAATTTCTCGTGCAGAGCTTGTTTTGAGAGAACCAATTTCGCAACCATCTGTGCCTGCTTTTTCTACGCAAGGGAATAATCTGCCATCTGGCCAAACGAAGCCGTAGTAATGCAAACCAAAGCATTGTTTATAGGGTTTTCTTTGAACGGTATCAAGCATTTCAAACTTTATTTCGGGGAAACAAACTGTAATTGCCGAACCCTTACGAACAAGTCGTTCTTTTGTATCTTTAATGATTTTAAGTGCATTGTCAAGTATATACTGCGGTGTTTGAACACCATCGTACATGAAGCTATGGAACAATTTTTCATCGCCGGAGCTGCGAGCTGCCAGATAATCGCTTATCGCTGACATAATCTTTTTGTTAAAAGATTTGCTGCCCTCATAATTATAAATGGGTCGAACAGTAAAATTAACTTGCGGCTTAATATGATAATTATCTTCTAGCCTCTTTTCAATTTCATAAAGTCTGTCAGCAAGAACTTCTACATCGGTATAATTTGCGATTCCTACAACATAAGCAACAGAAATTGATGAATCACTTCCTGTTTCAATTTTATTTCTCAGCAACATCTCGTAATTGTTCATAACAATTTCAAAATCGTCAACACCTGCCATGAGTTTTTGAACTTCTCTGCTGCCTGAATTTATACTCATTCTAATGTATACAGGATTTAATTCAAGTATCTTTTTTGATAATTCAGCATTAAGTCCCAAACCATTAGTGTTTAAAGAAAAGTGAAGTCCCAGTTCGTAGCATTTTAAACACATCTGATACAAATCTTTATGCATACAGGGGTCACCGCCGCCTGTAAAAATAACGCCTTTTACGCCAATATCATGTAATTCTTCAAGATATTTTTCCGCTTCCGCTAACGTCATTTGTGTTTTCTCTCTGCCCTTTTTAGCGCAGCCGTAAGTGCAGAAATAACAGTCGTGATTACATCTTAAAGTTGGTGCAAAGTGGACTGTAATCGGCGCAATTTCATCAAGTCTGTTCTCTATCAGAGCGTTAATTCTGTCAGGGTGAAAACCCAGTTTCCACTTTGAATCAAGACACTTGCCGTAACTTTCATCAATTTTACCCGCCTGCGCAGTTTGAATAATAGTGTTTGCCATAATAATAACCTCCTTTTATTTGTGACAAATTTAATTTGCCTTGTTAGTTATTATTACTTATAAAAAACACTTTTTTTTATTTTTGAGAAATTAATTAAAATCTCAATTTACCGTTTTTATCGTATACAAATCCCATTAATATTGAGATAATACCTGTTATGACCGCGTAAATAATTCCAACAACTTTAAGCCACGTTGCAAATTCTTTGCCGGGAATCCAATGGAATAAGCAAATAATTAACGGTAAAATAGACCAAAAGATGACATAACCTACAAATATGCCAAAATTAAAATATAATTTTTCTTTTACCGGTCCTTTGACTGGTGATGTTGATATTGATACATTTCCGTTGAATATATTCATCATATCGGATTTTGACACTGTAAATCCATCACTAATAGGGAATAACGTACCATAAGGTAAATCACCACATACCTCTTTACCTAAAGTTTTGGCGTTATTATAAAAATCATTGCCGGCTGCTACAACGGTTAAACATTCCAATACCTTATTAATACAAATTGTTTTGAAAACATCGTTTAATGTGTTGTCATTCGCCTCTTTAATTTCCAAAAACAGCTTGGAATAAGCGTTTTTTGTAGCGGAATCTGTCGGTTTTCCTTTTGTAAATTTATCAATCAGTTCTTGAATTCTCATTATTTTTGAAATCGCACCTGCGTTGTTAATATAACCCTTTATTTCATCAAGTGATATAAACTGATTTTCACTTATCGGGAATTTTGAATCAGGTGGTAAATTACTGCAAATCAAAAGAGCCAGTTCCTTTGCGTTTGTATTATTGCTCGTTACCACTTCATTGGAGCATTGTATGACTTTCATGATACACAAGTCTTCAAACAGCTTATTAATCTCTGTGTTTCCTTTCGCTTTCTCGGAATTAACATCATTAAGGATATCTTTATAAAATGTCACCGTAGCTGAATCTTTGGGCGAACTATCTATAAATTTTTCTATTTTTGGGTTAAGTTTTTCGATTCCTAAAGACGTACGCATTTTTTTTGCAGTAAACGGACCGTCAGATGAATTAGCTATAAAATGTCCGTCAGGTAAAACTATGCTAATCGTTTCAATAATATCAAGATTTTTTGCCCGGTCAGGTGATTTGATATCATTCCAGAAATCAAGCGCGGTAATACCTACGCTGTTATAAAAATTTTTCATTTCAGGAGCAATATCCAAATCGTTTGTATCTTTGTGAGAACATATCCTGCTCAAGTTCCAGAATTGTATCAGAGCGTTTGCATTGCCCAGTCCTTTTCCTATATTCGCAGCTTCCTTTGTCATTACTCTCAGAGCGGCGGCAATGACCTTAGATTTACTTTGATAATTAGAAGGAAGTGTTTTCCAAAAAGTAATTAACTCGTTTATTTCCACGCATTCTTCGATAGTTGACATGGTTCTGCTTTGCGCTTCTGCCAACGCTCTGTCATATAATTCCGGTGCGGCTTGCAGAATATATGAAAGCTCCAGAGCCTGAATCAAAACATTAAATGACGCGCCGTTTTTTTCATTAAGATATTCAAATGCACGGTCGTAAATATCCTGCGCCAAGCGCGTTCTAAAATTGTTCCATGCGGCGGAGCACATCTCTTTTTTCTTTGCATCCTTTTCAAGTATGTAACATTGCGAAGTCGAAACATCAGCTGCGGCAAAAAATTTATTCCACATATCAAACGCCGCATCCCATGTTTTTATGACATCTTTTAATGAGTTTGTTTCGCAGTATATCGCAGCTCGTGTGAGCAACGCCGCTGCGCCCTGCAGAATCCAAGGGTCGTCTTTTGCGGCTGCAGTCAATGCTTTTTTGAAGGCGGATTTCGTTTTTATTTCGGTGGTGATGTGAGGCTTCACTTGCATAAACCAACCATGAGCGGCATTAAAACAAATAGGTGTTTCATCAATTCCGGTAAGCATATTGACAAAATATTTATAAATATCTATTTCATCTTTATTTGCGTTATAATCCGCTCCCCGAGCAGTCATAAGTTCATCGAAAAGATAATTTTCAGGCTTTAGTAAATATAAACGAAACGGTTCTGTTTCATCGCGTGTAACACCTTCCGACTGAAGCATTTTAATTTGCTGGGAAATACCCTTACCACCGTACTCGGTCGCTGCTTTGAGTTCTTCAAAAGCGTTTTTATACATGCAAATCACTCCTTTTCCAGCTCGCTGTTGTCCGCTTGAGTTTCTCTAATGAACTCTGCAAATGCAGATTTAATAACATCTTTTATCTCATAAAACATTTGCTCACGCGCTTTTGCATCTGCTTTCTTCAGCTTTTCACTTGCCTGTAATAATTTATTCAAACGAATGTATTCCTCTTTTATTTTTTCATCATCCGAATCAGAAAGCAAAATAGCAATTTTCTCCATTGCGCCTTGATAATCTTCAATTAGTTCACAAATCCGCGCCATTTCTAAAACTATTTCATTATCATGCGGACGAAGATAATGCGCGGCGGAAAGTTTGTCATAAGCCATACGATAATCGCCCGATTCAATCAGCTTGACAGCTTGATTAACAAGCATGTCGGGTGCATAGCTTATTGAAAGAAATGCAGTCAAATCCTCACCGCATTTTTGACAATTGCTAAAACTTGTATCTGTTTGTGAAAAGTTTGAGTTGCATACAGGACATAAAACAGCCATCTTTATTCTCCGTTTCTGTTGTAATCCCGAATGAACTGCAAAGCAATATCACGATCCATTCGGGATACAACATATTATTATTTTATAATGTCGTCATAACAGGCGTAAGATTCCCAACGCTCATTTATTGTTCTTAATTTAATTAAATACGGAACTGCGTCTTCATCAGTAGTCCACGGTCCGACTGCCGATTTACATTCATTCATGTATTTAACATCATCGGGGCGTTCCGCTTCAGACTTTTTCCTGATATTGAGAGCTCTTTGCAAACAGGTATTCTCATCAGCTTTGTGCATATTTTCTTCAATTTGCTGTGTCATAAAGTCGATATACATCCATTTTGGCGGTGTTATAGTGCCTTCGGGGTCCGGACCGGGTTTCAAGTAATCTTCAAGGCTTTGCAAATCATTGTAAACTTTTGTAAGTCCTTGCTGGTCGTGACATGCATAACATTCAGCCGCAATGTTTTTATATTCGTTTACCTTGCTGATTGAACCGGAGTCTGAATCGTGATGTTCTCTGATTAGTGCCAGACATCTCTCAGCAAGTGCTGAAAGTACGCTTTCGGTAGGATTTAAGTCTCCGATTTCGGCAGCAAAATCGTTTATTCTTTTAGATAATTCATCATAAGTTTCGCGTGCGCGAACGGTATCATTTTCAGCGGCAGCTTGCTCTGCCTCATCTGCTAACTGCTGTAGTTTACCATGCTTCAATGCCTTACCCTCAATTTGCTTCTGAGGTGATGCCACACTTAACATCGCGTTAAAATCGCTCATTTTTTCTTTGATTTCAAATGGGTCAAGCGGTTTAATGACTGGCGGTTCGATTACAGCATATTGTGTATCGCCGCCCGCAGAAGCGGTAACATGTTTTGTACTCTTCTCATCAATTTGCAATATAATTTCAACAGGAGAATTTTCAGGAATCGGATTTTCAAATGTTAATTGTATATCACACAAATGAGTATTATCCTCGAAAATGACAACCTTAGCCGAATATTGACTTGACGTTTTAAAGACATGTGTTTTGCTGGCGGGAAGATTTGTGCCTTCCTCCATTAACGGGGATAACGAACCGTCAACTTTTTTAACGAAAATTGTGTGTGAAAGGGTTGTGGGCGGCGGTGTAATGTCACTGATGGCGGCATTGAAATTGCTTGTTGCAAGTATGACGCCGTCAGAGGTAATTTCACAGATAAACGGTTCGTTATCACCCGGTGCGGGTAACGCTGTAAATCTGAATGAGCCGTCCGCGCCAATATCAAAAGTGCTGCTGTAAGATCCGTCGGCTTTACTAACGCTTGCCTTTATATTTGCCGGCAATTTCTTGCCGCTCATTTCACGCAGAATGCCTGTAACCGTACTTTTCGGAGGCACTCCGACAGCCGGATTCGTTTCAATAGAATAAACTGCCGGTTCTACGCCTGGCGCCGTAGTTTCAGCTTCACTGAATGTGATTTCACTATAACCTATTGATGCTGAAACCGCCGCACCGAAACCTACAGCCATATCCGGTTCGTCATATAGCGGTTCGGGTTGAATAGTATGTAAAGGCAGCGACGGGTCGCAGAAGTTTTGCCTGACAAACTCTTTTACATAAGGAATGTGGGTACTTCCGCCAACGAGTAAAACACCCTCTATCATATCCAATGTTACACCTGCTTTTTCTGCTTTTTCAAGCGCAATGCTGCACTTTTCAAGTGTGCCTTTAAGAGCGGGTTTTATCAAGCTCTCAAATTCATCACGAGTAACAGTAACAGCCAAATTCACTTGCAAGCCCTCTTGGTCCAGCATTAAGCCGTCATGAGTATAATAGCATTCATCTTGAGTCGAAAGAGATTTTTTAATTATTTCTGCTGCAAGTTTTAACTTTGTAAATCTAAGCATATCATTTTCATTACAAAAATCCAAATCAAGAGTGTAATCCTCACTTAAAACTTCTGCTAAATGCTTTGCAAGAACATCATCAAAAGTATCTCCGCCAATATAATTATGACCGGAAATTGAAACAACGTCAGCAGTTCCGTTATCATAACGCACGATTGATACATCAAAGGTGCCGCCGCCTAAGTCGTACACCATAAATATGCCGTCTTGAATCTCGTTTTTCCAACAATAATAAGCGCTTGACGAACTGGGTTCCTGTAACGTTTTTACGATTTGAAGCCCCGCAAGTTCCCCGGCTTTTGTTGTGTTTTCGGATTGTTCCGCACCGAAATTTGCAGGTATCGTTACAATAGCGCGGTCGATAATATAATTTTCACAACCTGGTTGAGTTATTAAATAATCCTGCATCTTTTCTTTCATTTCCATAAGAATTTCAGCGGAAACTTCGATGGGCGACATATCCCTTTCGCCGACTTTTACGCGGTAATTAGCGTCGCCCATTTTGCGTTTGATGGAAACTATGGGTTCAGGCTTTGAACCTCGTCTGTCAAATGCTTTGTGTCCTCTTTTTATAGAATTTGTTTTCTTATCCCAAACGATGACCGATGGGATAGTGCGCCGCTTGTTCGCATCGGTATAGCAAATGATGGTCTTATTATCAGGACCCATCATTGAAATTACCGAGTTTGTCGTTCCTAAGTCAATACCTACAACTTTACTGATTTTTTGAGCCATGTGAAAACCTCCTAATAATTATTTTAACTCTTAGAACCTGTTCCCATAGGCGTAAACGTATGTCATTTCGGCAAATTTTGCCGAATATAGCGTTGAAAATCCTTGAAAGGCGACAGCCTGTTTGCGGATTTTCGCCTTGTCTTCGACAAAATTATACTCGAAAATCCATACATTTCCTATGGGAACAGGTTCTTACATATTATTACTGATATTAGAAAAGAATTTTTTTATTCTTCCAAATAAATTTATAACATTATCTTTTATTGATAATGGCTTTTGGATTTCCGGCGCTTCAGCAATGGGAGCTGGCTCAGCTGGTACCTCTAAGGCATTTTTATCTGCTTCCGTTTCTGCAATATCAATCATTTCTTCAGTTTCGTCAGTTTTTACTTCTGATTCAGAAACATTGGACCGAGAACAGAAAACTTGTGCAGTATAAAGTATGTCGCCATTCCATCGAATCTCTGGTTTAAATGTTTCATCTACAGTTTCTTCTGCTTTGTTGCCGTCAACCCAACCCTCAATTTTAATGCGGTCCGCAAGTTCTTCCGTCAGAGTTTCACCTGCATAATCAATAATTTCAACTCCGTTATTCTTTAATGCAAGTTCAATTGATTTAAATGAATTCCGTACATTTTCAGATAATTCATCAATATGATTCCTAACGCCGAACACAGAAAGAGCAGTTTCACATATTACTTTTTTTGCCTTATTAAGCTCTTTCTCAGCGGCTTGTTTTTCATGTTCCAACTGTGAATGAGTAACTTTTATTGTGTTATACATTGCCGTAACAGGCAGAACAGGCTTGACATTTTGCGGTACTTGTCTGATATTCATTACAAATTCTCCTTAAATTTTTCAAGTTCTTTTCGGTATATCTTTTCCATTGCATATTGATTAATTACCGCGAAGCTATCAGCAAGCTTATTAATGAGTTCACGCATCTTCGGCTTATTCAGAAAATATACACCTTTTTCTTTTGCATATTTATATGCATTAAGATAATAGTCTTTTGAAGCTTTTTTGTCATCTGCGTTTTCTGACTGTGCTTTTATATCGCCAAGCAGAATCAATAAATCCGCTTTTGTGCTGCCTTTTGCTTTTTCCAAAGATGATAATGCCGTTTTTTCAGCATAATTATAATTACCGTTTTGAAATGCTGAAAACGCAATGGAAATACTATCAGAATTTATATCTTTTAGAATTTGCTCACAGTTTTGATACCGCATATCCGGTGAAAATTTCAAGCATTTGGATAATATGGAGTCTAATTTGTCTGATGGGACACAATTTGCGGCAATCGAACCGCTTACATATTGATAGTCAACGCGCATTTGCCTTGCAAAATCCATAGCGCGCTTATTGTAATCTTCGTCGCTTTCGTCCTTTTCCCGATGAATAGATTTTTCATAAATAGCGATACCTGTCCAATACTCATAAAACATAAGACCGGCTTGATAGATATCTGACTTTTCTGTGTATTCTGCTTTTTGATATTCCGAACCGAAATTTTCGGGAGCATAAATTGTCATTGTTGTTTTAAGGGCAATATCACCCGCACTTATTCGTGCCCCCATTCCAAAGTCTACTATTTTCACAATTCCGTTTGACAGCATCACGTTGGCGCCTTTTATATCACGGTGTTTAACATCGGCTTTATGTGCTTCGGAGAGTGCGGTAAAAAACTGCCGCATTTTTTCTAAAACTTCAGATTCGTTTGGTCGATGCCCCGAAGAACTGTGACGCTTAAACAAATCTTCAAAAGTTGATGCATTTCTTATAAGTTCGATTGAAACATATGCGCAAACACCTAAAGAGGTATTAATTTTCCCCCAACCATAAATCTGTGCAAAATGCTGTTTTATCTCAAGCGGAGCAGATGATGACATTATCCGCGCAGGCAGCGCACAGTCATTAAACATACCCTCAATGTCGCCTTTTTCCGTTACTTCCGGTGAAAATAATTTAAGTGCTACTTCACGGACTGAAATACCATTCTGCAATTCCTCCGCTTTATAAACCGTGCCGAAATTTCCGCCGCCCAAATAACCGCATAATCGAAACCGGCCTTCTAATATCTCGCCTGTTAAAATATTTTCTTTCATATTAATCATGACGTTACCTCCGAAATTATGCTTGAGAAATCATTCCAACTTCCGACAATATCGCATCAAGTCTTGTTAATTTATCGTTTGAAAGCCTCGCAATATCCTCTGTTTCTATTAGTGAAATCCTCGAAAGTCTGCCTGTAACACGGTCTATCAAAACTGTGCGGTTTCGTTCAAGAACTTCATTTACTCCCGTTTCATCAGTAACGGGATAGAGTGCAGTTGTGTTCCCGTCCATAACTACGCGAATCATTTTTGCGTTTGTAAATGTGCGGATATTTTTCGCAAGTTTTGTCATAACCATTTCATCAAACATAGGCTGCAGAGGTCTTGCACCTAAATATTTACCTCTGTTTTTAATGCTTGCGTCATTAATTTCAAATTGCTTATCGGAAATATATTTAATGACATTATCATCAATGGCAAGTTTACAATCAAGTGTTGATTCGAATGATGCTTCAGCATTGCGCGCAATACGCCGTGCAATTCCGCTCAGGGCTTCGCGGCTCAATGCATTGAATACTACAATACCGCCGCATTGCATAATTCTTGCTACAAATTCGGGACGGAAACATTTTTGCTTGCTTTCCATGTGATAAGCATCCAGTATTTCTGCTTGCACAGCGTTCTCAATTTCATCAAGCGGGCAGCCTTGTCTTAACATATCCGAAATTGTGTATTGCCCTATATTGGAAGTAAGTACGAAAAATGCCTTGTTTCCGTACGCCGTAACGCCGCGCGTATCTTCTACAATTCCCTCGTCAAACAAACGCATCAGCGGGTCCCAAATTGACGGATTAGCTTTCTCAACTTCATCAAAAAGCACTAAGGAATACGGGTCTTTATTAAGGTCATTAATGAGTTTGCCGCCCTCCTCATAACCGACATAACCGGGAGGCGTTCCGATAATTCGCGAAGTTGAATGACTTTCCTTAAAACTGTTCATTTCATAAGTAATTATCTTATGCGATGTTGAATATATACTTGCAATTTGCTTTGCAAGTTCGGTTTTACCTGTTCCAGACAGCCCGGCAAACAGGAAAATTGCGGCGGGCAGATTCGGCTTAACCATTCTTTTTTGAATTAGGTCAAGACGGTCAGCGGCTTTTGATATTGCGTTTTCCTGACCTACAAGTCCTTGTGAAAGCAAATACTTAAAGTCTTTATCCTGTCCTGTTCCTAAAATTGTTTCAACGGGTAATCCTGTTTCTTTTGCAATACTTTCCGCAAGCTCTTGTTTCCCGATAACGGTTTTCTTTTTGTTTTTTTCTTCCGTTCCGGAAATAGCAGTTCTTGTTGAAATCCTCGAAGCAACGCTTTCAAGAAGTTCAACCGCTTTTTGCGGCAATCTTTTTGACAGCATATAATCCACCGACATTTTCATTGCAAATTCAGCTGCGCGAGGTGCAAATTCAATGTTATATTTATGCTTCATTACAGGGATTTTTGACTCAATAATTTTAAGTATAAGTTGATTTTTATCAGAACTTTTTGAGGTCAGTTCATGAATCTCTGTGTACTCAAGTTTTATGTCCCCGCCATTATATTCCTCAAACATTTTTTTCGTTGCATTATCCATAATGAACACAGGTTTGAAGTTGTTTTTTGAAAGCCGTCTTGAGCATATTGATATTAACTCTTTTACAGAAGCCTCAATATTATCAATTATATATACAGGGCGCGGATGTTCTTCCATGAACGTAAAAATTGCGGGGATACCAGAAGAATCAACACCGTCAAAATCCAAATAAATTACAGGTGTTTCTTTTAGCATTGAAGAGGAGCTTTCGTTTAAAACTTTTGCTATCAAATAACCTATTGCAGATTTACCTACACCTCTTTCACCGCAAATCGCCGCATTATGGTTACAGGGATTAAATAACGTTTCAATTATAGGGTCAGTTATATCTTTTCTCATAATAAAGTCAGTATGATTGTCAAGTGAAAGGTTTTTACTCTCGCAGAGTTCAACAGGCAGCGGAGCGGCAAGCGGATTCCATTTTGTTCGCTCAATTATTGAATGCATTTCATCAAGCGGCCATTTTAATTGTTTAGTGAGAATCATTTTAACGCCTGCATCCGGACTGCTTAAAATCGCTCCTAACAATCTGCGTTCATCGGCATAATTTTCTCCGTTATCGGCAGCGATTTCAGCTGATTTATTTAAAATAGATATAGTTTGTTTAGCAAAACAGTTTTTATTCACCGTTAGTGAAGTGCTTATGCCGTCTGTTTCGCAGTTATTGAATATATATGATTTTAATACTGAAAAACTTTTCGCAGGCGTAACTTCAACGCCTGATAATCTGTTAATAACAGTCTCCGCATAACCGCCGGATTCTTTTAAAACCGCATACAGCAAATGAGTTGGCAAAATCTCCATTTTACCTGTATTTTCAGCCGTTTTAAGCGCAGTCTGCAAAATGCTTTTCACACTCAAAGAAACGTCCTTAACATCTCCGTTATTATCAAAAAAAGCAACATTTGCAGAGGGCGTTGACAACGCTTTCTGTATGTCCGTAATATAGAGCATATCGTTTAAAATTTCGTATTCAAAAGCATTTTCATCAATTATCTTCTGCAAAACTTCAATAACAAATTTAAATAAGCCGTCATCATTGTCAATTTGAGTAATAACATCAACTGCACCATCGCTCCAATAGTTTCTGGCAGCGGGGTTAAAATCCGCTCTTGTTGTCTGCTGACTCTGCTTTAACGCAGTTAAACACAGAATAATATCCATTCCATTTTTCAGATAATTGCAAAGTATTTTTTTTACTCTGGCAATATCAGCGGGTACTTTGTATTCATCATGGTCACGCAAAGCAAAAACCGGGAGCAATAGTGTTATTAAAGTGAGATGCGCATATGAGTTTTCGGCACATAATGTAATGGCGTTTTCAAGTATATATAATATCGATTCACTATACTTCGATAAATCGATATCAATTTCGCCTTTTTGAGAATTTTTCCATTCAGTATTTGTCATGAGTTATTCTCCGTTTTCTATAATAATCTTAGTAATTCATTGCAGTCAATGTTGTTTTCTTCAAGAATATTTGTAATCATGTTCTTACTGCTCAGCAACGCTTCAAAAACATCTCTCGGTTGTGTTTGGCGTTCTTCGGAAATTGCATTTTGTTTTGCTGAAATTACTGCTGAATAAGCATTTTCAGAATACGCCGTCTCATTGGGAACATCGCGTATTTCCACATCTGCGGGAATAAGAAAATGTGTTGCGATTATTGTATTCAAAACTTCTGAAGATAGACCTAACGCATCAAATGCGCTCATAATGTCATCATCTTTTTCAGCCAGCAATGATGAAAACAAATGTGATGTTGAAATAACGTAAATATCCATTGTTAATCCGTAAGCTCTGCCTAAAACTCTTTTAAGTGATTCGGAATATGAGCCGTATTCTTTCGCCGGGATGGCAACAATTTCTTCTTTCTTAATTTCAGAAATATGGTTATTTACATCAATAAAAACATCATTGGGGTTACCGTAAAGAACGAAACACATCCAGTCGACTGATGTCGTTCCTTGCGTTGAGAATGCTTTCCGGGATTCTGTAATTGCTTTGCCATATGATATGCCGCTAAGTAATTTTTCTGTAACATATTGTGAGAATTCACGGCTTCCTCTGTCTGTCACAGGCATAGTCGCACATAATATCGGGCCGCTTCCCGAGTAAATCAGCGGTGTGATTATATTTGTACTACCGCCCCATTTTGGACCGCCGCCGCATCCGTTTAGGAATATAAACGGACTTCCGAAATCGTCAAGATAAAGCGCTTCTTTGAGATAAAATCTGTCTTCGCCTAATAGCTTCAAGTAGCCGCCGTTTTCGTCTACATCAATATGACCGCTGTAATGAATTATATCAAAATCGCCTGTTGCAAGTTTAACGAGAATGTCTGCCGACGTAATCTGACTGCCGGAAATAAGCGTGCATGAAATGCCGCGTGAACGAAAGAACCGCATTAACTCTGTAGATTCATTTTGGGCTTCAGGCAAATCATCAGTCGGATTAGTTAAAATAAGACAGGTTTTTTTGTCTTTCTTAATATTGTTAACGGGTACGGATTTTAAATTGCCGGTAGTAAGTAATTGTCTTCCTATTGCATATTTAATTCCGTAAAAATCATTATCCCAAAGCAGTTCCCATGGTATGCCATGTTCATTTGTTGAAATCAAAAGCGTTGAGCCGTCATCAGGCAAGGCATCTCGAATTTCTTTAGGCAAAACAATATTCGTAAGAGTTTTTCCTGTTTGCTCTGCTTCGCGGATATTTCCGTCACATATAGCTAAGTATTGCATCTGTATAATTCTATTCATCATTTCAAGATTAATATTATATACGGTTTTCTTTCTGTTTGTTTCAATAGTTCCATCGTCAACAGTTGTAGACGCATTTCCATCTGCTGTGATGTCAACCGTTAAAATGTAAGGGCGTTCGTTCATTATAATTCGCCTCCCTCAAAGCTAACAATATAAATTCCGTGATTTGAGTTGATTGTCAGAGTATAGTTTTCTTTAGGCATTTCAAATTTGAATATCTTTGTTGAATCTGTACTTTTTAGAATTTTATTCGAAACATCGGATAAATCAAAACCGCACTCATCACTATTTTGCATAAAAGCAGAAACAATTGTCTGCTCATCTTGCTTTATAACATGCAAACACAAAATATTTCCATTTGGCAATTCAATCTGGTGCTCTGTAAGATAAAGCAGTTCTCTCTTACCTGAACGCGTAACAACAGCAGGACCTTCGTCAAATGTGCCTTCGCCTAAAAATGACACAACATTTTCGCACATATGGGTTAATCCCTGTTTAATCCAATTTAATATAGGTTTGGGCGGTGTTTGAACCGCTAATGCCGCTAATAGCAAATTGCATTCTTCGCATGTTTTTAAATGTTCCTGTATAAACTCGTTTGTAACGGCATCGGTCTCACCGCGATAAAATTTCGGTATGCGTTCAGCCCATCCGCAACCGTCAAAAATTTCGTTTTCAACAGGAGCGGAAAACTCCCTTGCTTTGAATTCCGATATATAATCTCTCATGGTTTTTCTCCTTAATTACATGTTTTATTATTACGCGCCATAACCCAATGCACTCATTTCCGCCTTAACATACGGCGCAATCTTTCTGAGTACCATTCCGGGCCAATTATTCACCGTGCTTTGCTCCAGTCTGAAAATCGCTGCAATTTCCCTAAGCTTGTAATTATAACGATAACACAATAAAAATGCTTGTTTTTTTCGCTCATCTTTTACGTATTTATCCAATGCTGTGTTTACGCACTCCCATAAACAATCAAACATTTCGTTAATCTCAGCATCAGGGTCAGTTTTTACAGACAATTTTTCAAATATATCATCGTCAATAGAAACAACATCTATATACTGCTTTTCGCTGCAATTAAGTTTTGATTTGTCAATAATTTTTTTTTCATTTTTTGTTTTTATATCTTCACATACGTTAGAAATAATACGCGCAAGCCACGGTGAAATTTCCTGTGTCTCGTTAAACTTTCCGATATGTTTAAACAACTTAAATATAGCTTCTGATTTAGCATCCTCCCAAAGCGACGGATAAGCGTATAATTTCCTGCTGATAATGGTATTAAAAAATCCGCTCCATGAGTTTATAAAGCTGTCCCAATGCTGATTACTGTCAGGATTTTGCTTCAGTTCCAGAAATGTACGTGTTTGTTCACTCGTTGTCGCCATATATTATTACCTCGTTTTCGTTGTTATTTTTTATTTTTTCATAATATTTTTTAAATCTTTTAAAAAAACATCCAAAAACCTCGAAACTGTGGTATTATGGTATAAAACACCATCGTATAAACATTCGAAAGTCCGTCCCCATTTGGATATTTTCTTTATTAATATCTCCGTTTTATATTTATTTCCGTTATTCTTGTTGTTTAAAGTATACAACAAAGCCCTCGGTTATGTCAACCCTTTTGGAACATATTATTTTGTCCTCCGTCATTTATTTCCTTGCCCTTCAGGTTATAGCCGAACGATTCGGAAGCCCCGGAGGTTATATCCTCGCTGTAATTGATTTAGTGGAAGCCGAGATTAAAAAATAGCGAACACCCGCCAGACCGTACAAATCACGGCGAGTGTTCACAAAAGAGAATGCATATAATGCAAATCCCAAGGGCATTATATCACATTCTCCTGAAAAAGTCAAATAAATTTTCGGAGGTTGTAAAAATGATGGATATTTTTGAGCAGTTTTATTACGGCGAGCTTAACCCCTGCAGGGATTTAGCGGCGGACGACGGCAAAACGCGGGGCATTCTGAACAAAATAGAAGACGAAAGGGATAACTGGCTTAAAAACCTGCTGTCAGAGGAAAATTTCAAACGCTTTAAAAAGCTTGAAGACGAATACAATTTCCTGACGCGCTATAAAATGCAGCAGGGCTATACCGAGGGGTTTAAATTCGCGGTTATGCTGATGATTGAAATTCTTTATTAAATAATTCGTAAAAATGCATAAAAATCATACCGCCGCAGGCGGTATACCGCCATTGTTAATTGTTCATTGTTAATCGTTAATTATTTTATAGGGCGGCTGTTTTTGCCGAATCCTTCATCAGCTTGTATTCGATTGAGTCTACAAGCGCCGTCAGGGAGGCGTTTATAATATCGGTCGAGGCTCCGACAGTAGTCCATGTTTCGGCGCCGTCGGTGCTTTCAATCAAAACGCGCACGTTTGCGGCGGTGGCGGCGCTTCCGTCAACAATACGCACCTTGTAGTCAATAAGGTGCAGGTCTGCGACAGAAGGATAAAACACGGTCAGGGCGCGCCTTAAAGCCTTGTCGGCAGCGTTTACGGGACCGTCGCCCTCGTCGCAGGAAAGCTCGGTGCTGCCGTTCACCGACACCTTTATGATTGCGGTGGAGGGGTTTGTTCCGCCCTTTACCCTCTCCCCGATTATTTTAAAATACAGGATATCGAAGTAGTTTTCCATAAGCCCCAGATGCTTTTTGACGAGTATTTCAAAGGAGGCGTCCGCCGCCTCATACTGGTAGCCGTTGTATTCCTTGTCCTTTAATATGCCTATGATTTCCTTCGTCTCGGGGCTGTCCTTCGTCAGTCCGGGGATGATTTCGTTTATACGGTGCAGAACAGCCGAACGCCCTGCCACCTCGGAAAGAAGTATATTCCGCTTGTTTCCCACTGAATCGGGGGTAATATGCTCAAAGCTGACGGGATTTTTCATAACTCCGTCCGAATGCATTCCCCCCTTGTGCGAAAACGCGCTTTTCCCGACGAATGGCATTGAGCTGTTAAGCTTTATGTTGCATATTTCGGCTGTTTTTTTAGCAAGGGTGGTAAGCCCCGGAAGGTTTTCCTTTGGTATGCAGGAATAACCGAGCTTGGCCTGAAGTCCGCCGATAACGGTCGTAAGGTTGGTGTTTCCGCAGCGTTCCCCTATTCCGATAACCGTCCCCTGAACCTGCGAAGCCCCCGCTTTAACGGCGGCTATGGAATTTGCGGCGGCGCAACCCGAATCGTTATGGCAATGGATACCGACCTCAACGCCGGAATTCCTCACGGCAATTTCCGTAATTTCATATATTTCATGAGGGAAGCACCCGCCGTTGGTGTCGCACAGCACTACGGATTCGGCTCCGGCTTCTTCGGCGGCTTTAAGCGTTTTCAAAGCGTATTCCGGATTAGCTTTGTAGCCGTCGAAAAAATGCTCGGCGTCGAAAAAAACCTTTTTCCCCCTACCGGTGAGGTATTTTACCGTATCGTATATCATGGAAAGGTTTTCGTCAAGGGTGGCGGCGATAATTTCTGTAATATGCAAATCCCAGCTTTTCCCGAAGACCGACACATATTCGGTATTTGTACCGGCAAGAGCGTTTAGAAGACTGTCCTCGGCGCAGGTGATATTCTTCCTTCTAGTCGAGCCGAACGCCACCAGCTTTGAATTTTTAAGGGGATAGCCTGCGGCTTTTCTGAAAAATTCCATATCCTTGGGGTTTGAACCGGGGTTCCCGGCTTCAATAAAGGAAATACCGAAGCTGTCAAGCGTTTTCATAAGGTTGAACTTATCGTCGGTTGAAAAAACCATATTTTCGCCCTGCGCACCGTCGCGAAGGGTGGAGTCGAATATTTTCACAGTCTTTGTATTCATCAGTATCAAACCCCTTCAAAATCAGATGTCCAGTATAGGCTCGGCAATGGAAGCCCCTGCCGGAACCATAGGCAGGACGTTTATATCCTCGTTTATTATGCAGTTAATAAGAACGGGTTTGTTGAGCTTCAAAGCCTTTTCCAGCGTTTCCCGAACCTCGGATTTCTTTCGTATGGTTAAGCCCTTAATGCCTATCGCTTCGGCTAAAAGCTCAAAATCGGTATGCTTTTCAAGGGTCGTCTGGGAAAAATGAGCGTTGTAAAAAAGCTTCTGCCACTGCCTTACCATTCCCAGAACGCCGTTGTTTAGCACAAGCTCTATTACGGGAAGTCTGTATTTCGCAAGCGTGGTCAGCTCGTTCATATTCATGTAAAAGCTTCCGTCTCCGGCGATGTTCACAACGGTACGTCCGGGGCTGCCGGTCTTGCAGCCTATTGCGGCACCGAGACCGTATCCCATTGTACCCAGACCTCCTGAGGAAGCGAACGACCGGGGCTGCCTGAAATTATAGAATTCCGCCGTCCACATCTGGTTCTGACCGACTTCGGTTGTGATTATCGCACTGCCGTCCGTAAGCTCGTTCAGTGTTTCAAGCACATACTGCGGCAGAACAGCTTCATCGTCGTCCGATTTCTGCACTAAGGGGTATTCATTTTTCCATTCGGAAATTTGTTTCATCCAAACACTGTTATTTTTCTTTTCAAGCCTGGAGTTAAGCATTTTAAGGGCGGTTTTTATATCGCCGGAAACATGGCGCGAGACCTTGATGTTTTTATTATGCTCGGCTGAATCAATTTCTATTTGCAGGATTTTGGCGTGTCTTGACACCGCCGTAAAATCGGATGTGCTGCAGGTTACCCTGTCGGAAAAACGCGAGCCTAAAACTATCATTAAGTCGCAGTTTGTCAGCGCTAGTGAGGATGTTTTCGTTCCGTGCATACCCATCATACCGGTAAAACGGGGGTTCGTATTGTCAAAAGCACACTGCCCCATTAATGTCAGCGAAACGGGGGCGTCGGCAATATCCGCGAACTCGGCAAGCTCATCATAAGCATCCGATGAAACAACCCCTCCCCCCGCATAAATAAACGGCCGTTCGGAATTTTCTATCAGACTTACAGCATCTGAAATTTCATCTTCATTTATACTGTAGCTGTGAACTGCGGGTTCAGCCTTTTCATACTCGCATAAAGCGGCGGAAATATCCTTTGGTATATCTATTAACACGGGGCCTTTTCTGCCGTCGTTCGCTATAAAAAACGCCTCTCGTATGATACCGGCAAGCTTTGTAACATCCTTGACGATATAGTTATGCTTTGTAACGGGCATTGTGATTCCGGTTATATCGACCTCCTGAAAGCTGTCAAGACCCAAAAGACCCGTCGTAACGTTCCCGGTAACGGCAATCAGCGGGATACTGTCCATATAAGCGGTTGCGATTCCCGTCACAAGGTTTGTAGCACCGGGACCCGAGGTCGCTATGACAACTCCCGTTTTACCCGTAGAGCGGGCATAACCGTCCGCGGCATGGGAAGCTCCCTGTTCATGAGCCGTTAAAATATGGGTAATTCTGTCGCTGTAGTCATATAAAGCGTCGTAAATATTAAGCACCGCGCCGCCCGGGTAACCGAAAACAGTGTCTACTCCCTGTTCTAGCAGGCATTCAAGAAGTATCTGCGAGCCGTTCAGTATCATTTTTATAACCATCCTCAGACTAGAATCAATTAACAATTAAAAAATTAACAATTAACAATGGCGGTATACCGCCTGCGGCGGTATGATTTTTATAATTTTGCGAGTTACTAGCAAATATATAAACAAAAACTTCATCCCCGACAGCTTCTGCAAAGAGATGAAGATAAGTTTTTCATCATTGTATAATTTGGAATAAAACATTACAGACAGAATTGCAGATGCTGTTTAATATTTGACCCTGTCCTGACTTTATCGTAACATACCTAAGGTAATTTGTCAAGTATTTTTATATATAACGTCATACCCTTTTTAAATAAACGGTATAACCCTGCGTTATGAAATTGCAATTATGCCTTATATATTTTATAAAATGGGCAGGGTTTTTTGGCACGGTAATTCAACGAGTAAATAATATATGAACAAGTTTGAAATATTAATATTGTTCTTTCTTTTTTCTATCGCAAAAAAGAAAGAACCAAAGAAA
>QMCD01000146.1_pt1 | contig 49958 bp, 45 predicted proteins | sample 1821841 | NCBI WGS metagenome assembly QMCD01 (sample SAMN01991225, study PRJNA193472) | Termite gut metagenome, whole genome shotgun sequencing project. | isolation source: worker | host: Macrotermes natalensis
TGTACCCCGTGTAGCCGGTAGCGCCGGTCGGCCCGGTGTACCCAGTATAGCCGGTAGCGCCGGTCGGTCCGGTGTACCCAGTATAGCCCGTAGCGCCGGTCGGCCCGGTGTACCCCGTGTATCCCGTGGCGCCGGTCAGTCCAGTGTAGCCCGTGTAGCCCGTAGCACCAGTCGGCCCGGTATACCCAGTATAGCCCGTAGCGCCGGTCGATCCGGTGTAGCCCGTGTAGCCGGTAGCGCCGGTCGGCCCGGTGTATCCCGTGTAGCCTGTAGCACCGGTCGGCCCGGTGTATCCCGTGTAGCCCGTAGCACCAGTCGGCCCAGTATACCCAGTATAGCCGGTAGCGCCTGTCGATCCGGTGTAGCCCGTGTAGCCGGTAGCACCAGTCGGCCCGGTGTATCCCGTAGCACCAGTCGGCCCGGTATACCCAGTATAGCCGGTAGCGCCGGTCGATCCGGTGTAGCCCGTGTAGCCGGTAGCACCGGTCGGCCCGGTGTATCCCGTGTAGCCGGTAGCACCAGTCGGCCCGGTATACCCAGTATAGCCGGTAGCACCGGTCGATCCGGTGTACCCAGTATAGCCGGTAGCGCCGGTCGGCCCGGTGTACCCCGTGTAGCCGGTAGCACCAGTCGATCCGGTGTATCCCGTGTAGCCGGTAGCGCCGGTCGGTCCGGTGTATCCCGTGTAGCCGGTAGCACCAGTCAGCCCAGTGTATCCCGTGTAGCCGGTAGCGCCGGTCGGTCCGGTGTATCCCGTGTAGCCGGTAGCACCGGTCGGCCCAGTGTATCCCGTGTAGCCGGTAGCACCGGTCGGCCCGGTATACCCAGTATAGCCGGTATCTCCGGTCGGCCCGGTGTAGCCAGTATAGCCCGTGGCACCCGTCGGCCCGGTATATCCCGTGTAGCCGGTAGCACCAGTGGATCCGGTGTATCCCGTGTAACCAGTATCTCCGGTCGGCCCGGTGTAGCCAGTATAGCCCGTAGCACCCGTCGGTCCGATATCTCCAGTTGCTCCGATCGGTCCGGTATAACCGGTATAGCCGGTCGGCCCGGTTTCGCCGGCAGCCCCTTGGATGCCTTGGATCCCTTGAATGCCTTGGACGCCTTGCGGTCCGGTATCGCCAACGACACCCTGGATACCTTGCGGTCCGGTATAACCAGTGTTGCCGGTCGGTCCTTGGATCCCCTGAATCCCTTGCGGCCCAGTATCTCCCGTAGTACCGGTTGGCCCGGTATCTCCCGTAGCACCGGTCGGCCCGGTATCACCGGTTGCTCCCTGGACGCCTTGATCCCCGGTCGGCCCGGTATAGCCGGTCGGTCCTTGGATGCCCTGAATGCCCTGAATACCTTGAATGCCCTGAGGTCCGGTTTCACCTATGATGCCCTGAATTCCTTGAATCCCTTGCGCCCCGGTGGGTCCGGTGTCGCCGGTAGCACCCGTCGGTCCGGTATCACCGGTGAGGCCTTGCGGCCCGGTGGGTCCGGTGTCGCCAGTAGATCCGGTAGCACCGGTATCGCCGGTGTCTCCCGTTTGTCCTTGGATCCCCTGAATCCCTTGTGGCCCGGTTGTTCCGATAGGTCCTTGGACGCCCTGGATACCCTGAGCGCCGGTCGGCCCGGTTGGCCCGATGTCTCCGGCCGGTCCGGTATCGCCGGTGTCGCCGGTAATGCCTTGCGGTCCGGTGGGACCGGTATCTCCAGTGGGTCCGGTATCACCGGCCGGTCCGGTATCACCAGGTACACCCTGAGGGCCGGCGATGGAACCGACACTGATCCAGCTTTGGCTGGTTTCGTCCCATACATAAAGGTCGGGTTCTACATAATAAAACTCCCCGGGACTGCCGGTTGGATGCGCGGCCTGTAAGTCGGCAAGGGTAGGGTAGGAGCCGAGGATGGTGCCGACAGTACCTGCTACACCCTGAATGCCTTGAGAGCCCTTATTATATGCACAACAACTGATCGGCAAAGGTGAAATGAATCGTGATCTGGCCGTGTTTATGGACATCGATCATATCAATCAGTTCAACGACAATCCGGCGTTCCAGCACCGAGATGTTCTGATGATTCATGAAAGCGGTCAGATATGTGTCGCCAGAGTCCGGGATTTTTACCGTTGCTTGATATTCCTCCTTGATCACTTCCATACTGTCTCTTACCCAACGGCATTTTAGATCAAACCGGTCTTTCATTCTAAGGTAGTCCGCTTTCGAAATGATGCCGTCTTTCCAATCCAGGTACAGGCTGTCGCTGGCGGCAAGGAATCTTTGCAGTTCTTCTTCACGGCTTTTTAACATGCTGTCCAGGCTGGCCGCCCCGGTTTTGCTTTCCGGCTTTTGTCTCATTGCATCCGTAAGATCGGTTAAAGGACCTGCCAGGCTTATCTGTATCCGGATCGCCTCTAAAACGGCTTGCATCAGCTTATCTTCCCGTAGCGTGTGTTTGCTGCATAAGCCTTTATCGGTTTGGGTGCGGCAGGAGTAGTAGGTCAGATTCTTGGATGTTTTCCGCCGCATAGTTTTCCGGCAGTCCGCGCAGCGCAAGAACCCAGAGAATAAGTAGAGCTCCCTTTTAGCTGGGGCAGTGCGGGTGTCGCGGCGATGCAGGGCTTGGGCCTTGTCGAAAGTACCCCGGTCGATTATCGCTTCATGAGTATCTGGCACGATATACCAGTCAGCCTCCGGAACCCTGATCTGCGTATGGACTTTGTAACTGATGATCCGGCTCCGGCCCTGTACCATATTGCCGGTATAAACCTCATTTGTCAGGATGTTCAAGATCATGGAACCACACCAGAATCCGTCGCTTCTTAAGGCATAAGGATTGCGGTATTTTAATCGCTGGATCCGGGTTTTATATGTCGAAGGATTGGGGACACCCATCTCATTCAGCTTTTTGGCAATAGCTGTCTTGCTCATGCCTTGGCTGACAAACCACAGGAAAATCTTTTTGATGATCGGTGCTGCTTCGGTATCGACAAGTAGGTGGTTACGGTCTTCCGGATCTTTCCGGTATCCATAAGGAGCAAAGGCCCCGATAAACTCCCCGCGCCGCCGTTTGGCGTCAAATGTCCTTCTGATATCGGCGGAAGTCTTGGCGGCATAGCGGTCGTTCATCAGGCCGTTTATGGGAATCTCCATGCCATTCTGAATGGCATCAGGATCTTTGAAACTGTCTACAAACGGGTTGCTGATGGCGATAAACCGGATTCCTTTGCGCGGAAATATCTGCTCAAGATAACGGCCTTGATCGGCATAATTCCTGAAAGCCCGGGAAAGTGTCTTGACGATGATGCAATTTATTTTTCCGGCTTCCACATCTTCCATCATCCGCTGAAAATTGTCCCGCGTATCGTCCGTCCCGGTCAGGCCGTCATCGATATAGGCATCCACGACGGCGTAATCCGCTTGAAAATGGGATTCCACATATTCTTCAAGCATTTTTTTCTGTTCCATGATACTCCGGCTTACGTCCGCTTTATCATCGCCCTTCCCGTCTTCGCGGGACAGGCGGATGTAAAGGGCGATTCTCCAGATCATGGATAAAGCCTCCTGAGCTGCTTTCCGGATCCTTGCCATAAGCCTCCTTTCCTTAGTTCATCGCGACTGATCTGTAATCAGTTTATGTTTAGCCGCTTGTACGTTATGTAATAAGTTGCTCCTGACTTGTAGTTATCAGGCGGGGTTTATGATATAATTGCTTAAGCTTTGCAGGAAGCGATTGACAAATACCTTGAAGCATAAACGTTTGATGGCAAGATGCCTTGAAGCACGAACGTTTGATTGTAAGATACCTTGAAGCACGACAATTGATGGCTGCGATAGATTTGATTATCTCTTAAGATTGTGCATATCGGTAAGGCTCTTGCGGTCCGGTCGGCCCGGTATCACCGGTACCGGTCATGCCGGTGGGCCCGGTGTCGCCGGTATCACCAGTGACTCCGGCTGCGCCTTGCGGTCCGGTGGGTCCGGTGTCACCCTGAATGCCGGGACTGCCTTGCAGGCCGGCGGGTCCGGTGGGTCCGAGCAATCCTTGCACCCCTTGCACTCCTTGGATGCCTTGTGGTCCGGTATCACCGATTGGTCCGGTGTCACCGGTCGATCCGGTATCACCCATAAGTCCGGCCGGTCCGGTGTCGCCAGTGTTACCTTGCGGTCCGGCCGTGCCGGTGGTTCCGGTATCGCCCGCAAGCCCGGGAGCGCCTTGCGGTCCGGTGGCTCCGGTCGGCCCGATCGGGCCTTGGATACCTTGGATTCCTTGTAGTCCCTGCGGTCCGGTGGCTCCGGAAGGTCCGACAGGACCGGCCACACCCTGGTCTCCTTGAATACCTTGAAGCCCGGTCGGCCCGATCGGTCCAGTAGGCCCGCTAAAGCCTTGCGGCCCAGTAACCCCTTGCGGTCCGGTGGCTCCGGTAGCCCCGGTTGCTCCGGTGGTTCCGGCTGCTCCTTGCAGGCCCTGTGGTCCCTGCGCCCCGGTCGGTCCGATTATCCCCTGTAACCCCTGAACACCTTGCGGCCCGATCGGTCCCGTGGCTCCGGTGGGTCCTGCGATTCCTTGAGTCCCCTGCGGTCCGGTGTACCCGGTGGCTCCGGTGCCCCCGGTCGGCCCGGTAACTCCTTGAGTCCCCTGCGGTCCGGTGTAACCAGTGTATCCAGTGGCTCCGGTAGCTCCGGTCGGTCCGGTAACTCCTTGAAGTCCCTGCGGTCCGGTGGGTCCGGTGTATCCGGTAGACCCGGTCGGTCCGGTAACTCCTTGAAGCCCCTGCGGCCCGGTGGCACCAGTGTAACCTGTAGCACCAGTGTAACCTGTGGCTCCCGTGTATCCGGTCGGTCCGGTGTAACCATATATATAAGGAAAATTGCAAAAACTCTATAGTGAGGATAACGTGAGCTGTTTTTATCTTGAGGAACAAGACATATGCTCAAACATATGATATTACTTTTTATAGCGCATATTATAACAGCGGGTAAGATATATAATCTTCTGGAAGGAGAGCAGCATGCGAAAACAATATCTTGACATATTACGGCTTTTAGGTGTATTGTGTCTGGTTCCGTTTCACACCATGATGATGTACAATACTTGGGGGGAGGGCCAGTATGTTCCCGGCGTGCCGCTGCCGGCAGCAGGCTGGTTCGTCCGGCTTACATATCCGTGGTTTATGCCGCTGCTGTTTGTGATTGCCGGGATATCTGCTCGCTATTCGCTACAAAAGCGCCGTCCCGCTCAATATGCCGCTGAGCGGCTGCTGCGCATCGGCCTTCCGCTGTTGACGGGCATAGTATTGCTTAACCCATTCTTGTCCTATATCGCGGACGTGACCAACAATGGTTACAGCGGTGGTTATCTTGCCCACTATGGCATCTTTTTTACCAGATGGACAGATTTAAGCGGTTATGACGGCGGGTTCGGTTTTTCACATCTTTGGTTTCTGATCTACCTTGTTGTCATTGCGCTGGCAGCCTTGCCTATATATTTATTGGGTAAACGGTTTCCAGGCTTTATGGAGTGGAGCAGATGGCCTCTTGCGCTGATTATCGTGTTGGGCGTAGTACAGGCACAGGCGGAATCTTTACTCAATATTAGCGGTAAAAGCCTTTCCCAGTACTTTGTATTGTTTTTAATTGGTCTCTTTGCCCTGTCCCATGAGGAAGTACAGGCTAAGCTTGAAAAGTTTCGGTTCGGGTTTCTGTTTCTTTCTTTGATTGCCGGCGCGGGCTATGTCGTTGCGATTGCACAGGAATGGAGCGGACTTGCCTCTAACCTGCCGTATTTCCTCTACGGATATGCTGCCGTGCTTGTGCTGCTTGGGTTCGGCAGACGGCATCTCAATACGAAAAAAAAGGCACTGGTTCACGCGGCGGCCAATTCTCAGCTTTATTACATCATCCATTATCCGGTTTTAACCGCGGCAGCTTACCTTCTGATGCCGCGCCTTTCATCTGTCATGCTGCAGATCATCGTTATCATGGCTGTCTCTTTCGTGCTGACCGTGCTGTTGTCGGAAGCGGTCACTTATATCCCGGTGATTAGGGTATTGCTTGGAGTGAAGCCTCAGGATACTAAAGCAAGAAAATAGTAAAGCAAGAAACCTCCTTTTGACTACGATGGATTTGCGCCACAAAGTGCCGGTATTACATAAACAAGTTAAATCGCGCTCTAGCGTGCTGTCTGTCAGATTTAATGAGCAAAATGATATTTACCAGATATTTCCTTTTATTAATGAATTTTATTGACATAAAAAAATGCCAATGATATTCTAAGATCAACTCAGTATTCAATTCATCGAGATTGAATATTTTTATCATCTATTGAATAAATATACAAAGGATAAGGGGGGGTAACCTGTGAACAGGAAAATGACTATAAAACGTTTTTGGGGAATGCTGATCGCATTATCAGTTATCGTACTGACAGCTTCATGTGGTGCAGATGGCGGTTCTGCGCCTATGGCCTATGACATGGAAGTGATTTCCGGTGAAGATACCGATACTTCCAAGCCAGAGCCAGAAAGCACAGAAACTGAGGAATCAACACCAGAAGAAACAGAAGCATTAAATGAAGCAACAGAACCGGAAGCATCAGAAAAAGCAGAAGAAACGGAAACAGCGGAAGAAGATATTGACGGAGCCGAGGGCGGCTCTGAGCCGGCGGGCCAGGAGTCAATAGAATTCAACGGCATTTCTTATCGAATTATCCAGGTCGACGGCGGAGATTTATCAGGAGAACGGGAGCCGAACGTAGCCGTAGACATCGGGTACGGCGACAGAATATACTGGGCCTTTACCAATGAATACGGACAGCTGGTACATGTCGTGGCAGATCAAGTGACTTTACAATTCGATGCGGAACTAACTGAAGGAAATAGCCGCTATTACCCTGATGAAGCCAAGGTCCCGGGAACAGAGCAGCCAGACTTGGATGAAGGTCATATCATTGCCGATTCATTAGGCGGCGTGGCTAATGCCTACAATATAACGCCGCAGAACAGTATGTTAAACCGGCACGGCGATCAGGCATACATGGAAAAGGTAATCAGGGATGCCGGCGGCTGTGAAGATTTAGTCGCCACCATTACCTATCCCGACACGACCACCCAGATACCCTCCCGTTACAAGTATGAATATACATTGTTAGGGCACAAGGTGACAGATGAATTTGACAATGTCAACCCTGACGAGGTGAATGCCGTGATCAATGCCCAGCCTGACATAGCCGGAGCCGATGCAGGCGGTACAGAGGAAGCGGCACCGCCAGTTACTGAGTCCGATGCCGCCATTGCGGCTGAACCTGCCCCCGCTGCGGCTGAACCTGCCCCCGCTGCTGAACCGGAGAATATCGCCAATATCGATACGAACGGTAATGGACAGGTTACGATTGCGGAAGCCAAAGCAGCCGGTTTTACGATGCCGATTCACTCGGATCATTGGTTATACAAATATATGCACGACGGCGACGGCGATGGAATGGTCGGGGAGTAAGATCCGATATGGCAGATCAAGTGGTGACATAATGAAAAGAATACGGATTCAGCCAGCCCCCCATATACGCAGCTGACCCTTGATGAAGTGCGGGAACTGGCCGCCAAGGGGAAAGAACTGCAATATACGGATCTTCTGTTGCTCCGTCTGAGTCCGCTGAGTTCGACAGCGGGAGGCTACAATCCGACACTTTATAGCGTTGAGGGCGGCTACCGCCTGTTAATAAACTTCCATGACACTATGAAGCCGGAAAGCGGCATCAGCAGTACTTCGCTTGAAAGTATAGAAAAATACGGCGGAAGCGGCATAGATATTCGCTACAGTGATGTGGAAGAGTTTATCTTTGCTGATCCATCCGGGCAATAAATAATAGGCCGCCCGTGGCGATAGCATCCCTACAGCACATACGGTGTCTGCTGATACACATAGTAATTGATCCAGTTACAATACAGGTCATTGCTGTGCGACCGCCACTGTAGCCGCGGCTTCTTTGACGGGTCATCGCCGGGATAATAATTTTTCGGCACCTGTATCGGCAGCCCTTTATCCTTATCCCTGATATATTCGTTATGCAAGGTAAAGCGGTCATACTCCGGATGGCCGGTGATAAAGATCTGCTTCCCGTCCTCGGCAATGCACACATAGATTCCGGCCTCAACGGAACGTGCCAGTACAGTAAGCGCTTCACAGTTCCAGACTGCCGCCTCGTCAATAGCCGTATGCCGGCTATGCGGTATCATGAAATTATCGTCAAAACCTCTTACCAGAGGCACCTTGCGCTTCAGCACTTCATGCTCATAAACCCCGAACAGTTTCTCTGGAAGCAGTATCTTTCTGATCCCGTAATGATAATACAGTCCCGCCTGTGCTCCCCAGCAAATGTGAAAGGTAGAGGTCACATTGCTTTTTGACCACTCCATGATCTCGCACAGTTCCGGCCAGTAGTCAACTTCCTCAAACGCGATCTGTTCCACAGGGGCACCGGTTATAATCATGCCGTCGAATTTGCGGCCTTTCAGTTCATCAAAGGCGATATAGAATTTATTTAGGTGGGTAATGGATGTATTTAAAGACACATGGCTCCTAAGTCTCATAAAAGTCACATCAATCTGCAGCGGCGTATTGGAAAGTTCCCGCAAAAGCTGCAATTCCGTATCCTGCTTTACCGGCATAAGGTTCAAAATACAAATTTGCAGGGGACGGATATCCTGATGCAGGGCCCGGCACTCGTCCATGACAAAAATATTTTCATTTTCTAATATTTCCTTAGCAGGCAGATCGCTTTGTGTTTTGATCGGCATTTCGTTTCCTCTCTGGTCAGTTCATCATGTTTAATCGGATGATTTATAGAATAAGATCCGGTTTCGGATTCCGACGTTCTGACAATAAGTATACTACATCCTTGCGCTGACCGCAACACGGTATGGCATTATACCAAATGTTCTGATGAATAGCAATAACTGCTATCTTGCAGAGGTAGCGGAACTGGCAGGTTGCATGGCAGATGGTAAAACCCTGAAAGAAGTCGCTGCATTTTCTGACATGTTTAAGGGCTGCCAAATATATTGGCAGCCTTCTTTTTTTTGTCCGTTGACTGATAATAGTACTATATAGTATAATTCCATATAATACTACATAAAGAACAGGAGGAGACTAGTTTTGGTTTATAAAACAAACGGCGGATTCCTTATCAGCAAAATCAAGCAGGTGCAAGGACGTGTCTTTGAAAAACTGCTGATTCAGTCTGGGGTGAGTCAGTTTAACAGCGCACAGGGGCGGATCCTGTTTGTCTTGTGGGAAAATGATAATGCTCCGATCAGCGAACTTGCCGAAAGAACCGGCCTGGCGAAAACTACGCTGACAAGCATGTTGGACAGGCTGGAAGCATCAGGGCACATCAAGCGTGTGCGCGATCAGAAGAACCGCCGGATAGTCAGGATTGTCCTGACAGAATCTGCCAAAGGTCTAAAAGCGCAGTACGATGAGGTGTCATTGCGGATGAATCATATTTTTTATGAAGGTTTTACTGATGAGGAAATCGTTGCCTTTGAGGATGTGTTGGAACGAATCTTAAATAATCTTACAAGAAGGAGAGTATGAATGAGCAAGAATAGTAAAGCAGAAATCAGGAAATTACGCAAATCCGGCAGATTTGCCTATGTAGGTTCAGTCGATGAAAAGGGCTTTCCGCAGATTAAGTGTATGTTTGCTATCAAGGATGAGGACGTGCAGGTTCATTATTTTTCTACCAACACAAGCTCAAGACGGGTAAAACAGTTCCGGGAAAATCCAAAGGCATCAGTGTATTACTGCAATAAGATGTTTGTTAAGGGGGCGCTTTTTACCGGCACCATGGAAATAATGGAAGATAATAAAACAAAAGCACTTTTTTGGAATAAAAATGATAAAAAATATTATCCCTTAGGAGTTACTGACCCGGATTATTGCATTTTGAAATTTACTGCCGAATCAGTCAGATATTTTCATGGTGGACTTAATACGACATTTTCCGTAGATGAACTATAAAAAGGGTAAAAAGAGACATAATAACTAGAAAAATAACAATTGTAATTATTGCTACTATTCTCCGTACAAACATGCTATAATAGTAAAAAAGTTATAAGAGAAACAGCAAGCTAAAAGCGGAAAGGAAAGTAGCGCAGCTATGTATTGTTATTATTGTAATAATCCATTACCTGATGAATCACGGTACTGTAATGTGTGCGGTAGTATTGTTGCAGTTTTTAACGCCCCGGAGGGATTTGTGCTTGATCTGGCGAGTCGGCTTTATTATCAGTCTGTCAATGTAACCGATCCGGCGACCGGGACGACCGTTCTTTGGGTTACATGGTTTGATCCGTATACCGGGGAATACCAGCAGTTTTCTTATCCTGCCAGCCAGAATCAGGAACAGTTATCGACCGTGCTATCGGAAGCTGCTGTGCTGCCGGAAGCGGCTATGTTGCCGGAGACGGATCAGTCATCGGAATCGACCGTGCTACCGGAAGCAGCCACGCTGCCGGAAGAAGAGCAGTTGCCGAAAGAAGAGCCGGAAGAAGAGCAGTTACCTGAAGTGGCTGCAAAGCCGGAACCGGAGCAGAATCATGAAGCATCTGCGTCGCTGATACTGGTTCCTGATGGCTTTATCTTCGATCCAAGCAGCGGACTGTACTATATGGCTACTCCCGGCAACGATCTGTCTTCCGGCACGCCAGGTCATTGGTACACATATTTTTATCCGTCAACAGGAGACTATCAACAGATATTTTATGCGTCGCAGGATGCGGAAAGCAGCGGCTGTTATCAGACCGGAGCTAGCAATAGCTTTCAGGAGCTGCCGACGGAACATCATGGCCAGATTGAGAGCCATCTTGAAAAGAAAAAAACCCAAAAGAGCAAAACCCCAAAAAGTATTTCAACGGTGTTTGTCCTGATTGTTACCGCATTGCTTGCGGTTAGCGTCTTTGTCCTCTGGCGTTCGGATGTCCTTTCCTTTCTTGGCCCGGACGATTCTGCCGATGTCGCAGAAGTAGTTATGGCTGACGCACAGACGGACGGGAATGGCGGCATGGATTACTACGGCCCGCAGGCAGAATCTCAGGCGGAGACAAGGGAAGAAAATCCTGACAATCCGGAGAGCTACGAAGAGCCAAACGGCTACGAAAATCCAAACAGCGACAAAGATCAGGACAGCGACGAAGATCAGGACAGCGACGAAGAACAGGACAGCGACGAAGGAAAATACATCTATGAAGAGCCAATCAGTGGTGAAGAACCGGACAATGAACAGGATCTGGAAGTGACTGGCAGCGGGGAAGGGGTAACAGTTACTCTTGATCAGTATTATTATGGAATGGGTGAGAGCATGGAAGTGACGGTGGAAGGGGTCACGGATGAAATGTATTATGCGGCAGCTTTTGCAGCCATCTATGAAGCGGGTGCTGACCACGTTTACTATCAGGAATACCATTACCCGAATACCGGTAAAGATACCCTATATTTTACAGCGCCGTATCCCGGCTATTATGAGATGCGTTTTTATAAAGAGGATTATAATTACAGCGACGAAGCTTTAGTATTGAGTATTCCTTTTACAGTGGATTTTGAAAACTTCTATGACACCGAGGCCGGTGATGCAGCAGCCGCAGAGGAAATGGCAGCCGCAGAGGAAATGGCAGCCGCAGAGGAAATGGCCGCCGCCGCGGAGATGGAAAGGACAGGAAACTGAAAAATTAATTTACAAAAGAAAAGCAAGGAGGAACAGACATGGCTAATACGCTACCCGGTTGTGGTGTAGAATTGTCCGAGGGTGAAATCGTAGTACGGTGCTATCACATCACGGAAATGTATTCAAGATTCTTAAAGAAACAGGAGGCTCGCGGCGACATAACCGTTACGAACAAGCGGCTCATTTATCAGGGAAAAGGAAAAACCAGCCTGATAGTTAATGAAATACCGATTGAATCGGTATCTGCCGTCAATACCTTTATGGGAAGCGGATTTAATATCGGGAATCTTTTGCTAGGCATCGGCTTCCTGATTGCAGCAATTGCTTTGATTTTTACTGTGATCTTCTTTATTATCGGCTTGGTCCTGGCTTTTATTTTCTTGTCAGGCTGTTTCAACAGTGGTTACGGGCTGACGATTAAGACATCGGATATAAAAGGAGTCGGAGTCAGCTTAGGACAGTCTGATGTGACAAGAGGAGGTTCCGGAGGGATTTTATCGAAACTATTTGCCTCGCTTTTTTCTACTAGCGGTCAAGGTGCCGTACTGGCACGCAGGGCTTCACCTACTCAGGAAGCCCTGGTTTTGATGAACGAGCTGGGGGCACTGGTGCTGGATCTGAAGATTATGGGCGACCGGGCCATTCCCAAATGGCAGAACCGTCAGGCCGCACCAGTGGATACTTCCATATATAATTCTAAATTATCCGACGTAATAAATCTTCAAGGATTTAAGAAAAGCTTACCTTTTGGCACAGGGCAGCAAGTCCCTTCACAAGGGATGCCAGGCATGCCCGTCACGCCGCCCCCAGGAGTACCCCATAGTGCGCCGCCCGTCCCAGGCATGAGCCCGCCGCCGGGAGCTTCCTATCATGCGCCGCCCGCCCCAGGCATGAGCCCCCCGCCGGGAGTTTCCTATAATGCGCCGCCCGCAGGCATGAGCCCGCCGCCGGGAGTTTCCCATAATGCACCGCCCGCCCCAGGCATGAGCCCGCCCCCGGGAACTTCCCGTAGTGCACCTCCGCCGCCGCCGGGAGTTCCTCGCAATGTGCCGCCTCCGAACGGAACCGGTTCTGATAACGGAGGATTTTTCGGATGATGTATCAAGAGGTTCTGGAGGGACAGAGATTATATGACTTGCCACCGGGAACTGTGGTGGGCAAAGGGAAAGCTCCTCGCGGAGTGCGTGGAAACAATAATACCGGTATCGTGATAGATCCGGCCATGCTGGGAAAACATATTCTGGCACTGGGTGCCATCGGCAGCGGCAAGTCCAATCTGATCTACCAGCTGATCAAAGGTGTGGTCATTGACAGTCTCACTGCTGACGACGTGGTGATATTTTTTGATGCCAAGGGAGATTACCTGCAGGAATTTTACCGCCCCGGCGACTATGTCATTGGCAATAAAAAGCGGATTGACCCAGCCAAAAATGTGGTGTTATGGAATGTTTTCGAAGACATCCTGACAACTCCGGCGGATGAACGGATTGAAACAGTGCGTGAAGTAGGGACTTCCATATTTAAGAAATATATTGACCAGTCCCAGAATCCCGGTTTTATCATGGGAGCCAGAGATATTTTCTGCTCCCTTATCATTGCTTTTCTAAGGGATCAGGAACGTACCGGCCGTAAAATGGACAACCATGTTTTTAAGAGCCTTCTGAATAATGCGAATGCAGGAATTATCCGCAAGAAGCTTCAGCAGTATCCGGATTTAGGCTGGGCCACCAGCTATATCATGAGCGAAAACTCTGCTACTACCCAGAGCTATCTTTCCCCGCTTTTTATGGTTGCACAGGAGATTTTCGTGTCTTCCTTTGCCGACCGCGGCGACTTTTCCATGCGCCGTGCCGTTCAGGAAAAAGGCGGACGGAGCATCTTCCTGGAATATGACATAGCCTCCGGCAATACCTTGGAGGCTATTTATACGGTTCTCATCGACCTGGCCATGAAAGAAGCCTTAGGACAAGGCAAACCGAAAGGAAACGTGTATTTTATCCTTGATGAATTCCCCTTAATTCCCAAGTTGAATTATATGGATAATGCGCTTAACTTTGGCCGGAGCTTGGGAGTCAAAGTCATTGCCGGGATTCAGAATGTGGGACAGGTGGAAAATACCTATTCACCAGCGTTGGCCCAGAGTCTTCTGGCAGGCTTCGGTACCATGTTTGCTTTCCGGCTGTTTGATGAGAAGAGCCGGAGGATGATAGCTGACCGGCACGGCCGGAACCGGAAACAGCTCAGCGTAGTAGCGACTACTTCCTTTAAAGGAATGAGCGATCAGCTGATTGAAGGCCGGGCGATAGAGGACTGGGATGTGACCAAGCTTGGGGTGGGGGAATGCATTGTGTCAATATCTAACGAAGAACCATTCCGGTTTTATCCGGTGCTGTACCAATAACGGTATTGCATTATTATGATAACTGGGTACATCATGAATATTCAAGAATAGAGGAGCAGAGATGGCAGTTCAAGATTTAGACCAGCAGGGTGAATCAGAAATCAATGTGGAAGAAAACGGCCATTCGGGCGTTCATACAGATGACGGCGGAAGTAGCAGCGGCGACAGCGACAACAGCAGCGACAGCGACAACAGCAGCGACAGCGGCGACAGCGACGGCAGCGGCGACAGCGACAGCAGCAACGATACCAGCGGTGACGGCGACAATAATAGCGACAGCAGCTGGGACGGTGACGGTAGCAGTGATAGCGATGGCGATCAAGACAGTGATGGGGACTGGGATTTCGGCGGTTTGGAGAGTAATGACAGCGCAGAGATGAATTCGGCAACTTTTGATGCAGGCGTCTTTAATAGTGAGGGGGGATGGAATTTCGGCATCATGGATGAAAATGGCAATACAAACGTAGGACCTTTTGACGATGATGGGAATATGAATATGGGGCCTTTTGACGATGACGGCAACTGGGATTTAGTGGAACCCAACAGTAAAGATGAAGGTGTCTGGAGTGCATGGAGCGGTAATTCCGATGCAAAAGCTGCAGCTGAAGGAGAAGGCAGCAGCGGCGGAAGCGGAAGCAGCAGTGTCGACAGCAGCAGTGGCAGTAATTGGAACAGTGATGAAGATAGCTGAAAAACTAAATCAAATATCTCTCCAGGCATAAACAAAAGGAAGAAGGTAGTAATCGATGACGTGTCCCCATTGCAATAGCCAGATACCGGACGGACTGATAGTATGTTTCCGGTGCGGAAAGCTCCTGATCCCATCAGAAGTGCCCCAGCATTCTGCACCGCCTTTACAGTCCATTCAATCAGTACAGCCGCAGCCGGTACAGCATGAACAGCCAGCACCGTCTCCATCGGATCAAACTCCGTCGGATCAATCCCAGTCGAACCAGTCCCAGAAAGAACAGGAGACTGCCCGCTCTTCGGCTACCGGAACGGTGACGGGAACAAGGAGCGGCATCAGAGCAGTTTTCGCGATAGCGGTAATATTGATCCTACTGTCCGGCGGTGCTGCCGGAGGACACATGATAGGACTATATACCCTGCCTTTTCTGCCCGAGAGACCATCGGCGGGAACAGCCGCAGATAGTCCGACCGTTGTCACAGATGACGAGTCCGGACAGGAGGGTATTATAATCGAAAACAGCGGCACCGTAACTGATAACATTGACTCCGGGACAGCCTTTTTTGAAACACAGTTTCCAGGCGGTTACTCAGTATCGATACACCGGACAGGTGAACGGTCCGGCACCTTTACGTTGACTGACCCGGAGATTCAGACTTCTTATCCGGCCACTTCTGATGAAATGTCAGAATCGGCCATGCTGTATTTATGGAGGATATCCTTTCTGGCTTACGATCTGCATCTTGATCTGGTACATTTTAACTTTCAGTTTGGAGAAAGCGATTATATCACCCCAGAAAAAATGCAGTCCAGTGTTTTTAAAGGCGGCAGGATGGTCATCAATCCGGTTCCGGTCACCGTGTCGGGGCAGACCATAACTTGGGATCTGGAGATTCCTGAGGATATCGATTTCGCCTGGTCGGGTATTACGGAATACAGAGTAGAAATAGCCAGAGCAGAAGAAGGATTCTGGTTTTCTGAAACCTTTGAAGCAGACGTTTCATCATATAAAGCAGAGCAAAATGAAGGTACGGATCAAAACCTTGAAGATCAGCCGGTACAGATGAAACCGCGGTATGTCATGCCGGGACTGACCGTTTCTGTCGATGAGCAGAATCCGTCTCACGGAACCGTGACCTTATCTGGCTATCCGGTTCCGGACTGGATCTTTCCGGAACAGGATCCGGCAGAGGAAGGAAGTAACGGACATTTATGGGCTGTTTATCTATCGACTGACGGGGAAAACCTGTACAGTATCTACAGCAGTCACTGGCAGGGTCGGAGCACGGGGGATTATGTCGGGACGGACTATGGAATCCCGGCTGATCTGACACATTTCAACGAGGATTACAGCAGCCATGTCAGCACGCCCGCAACATGCTATGTCACCCATGTAACAGAAGATTCCGTCACATGGGAGCTTACCCTGACCGGTGAGGAATCCCTGGATCTGAACAATCTTAATTACATCGGTTATGAAATAAGCTCTAATGACGGGTTTATCGATACCTGGTATTCTTATATATTACTGGACGGGGCATGGATGGATATGAAAGACATGCCACTGCCGGAATATTTGAATAATATCTATGCTCCCCAGGTCTGGTTTGAAGGGATCATGAACGGAGACGGCGGCGAAGAAATGTTACGTATCGAAAGCACTGAAGTAACCAGGCTAGATAATGGTGACCTGCAATGCCATGTGGTCTTCGCCAATATAATGGACTGGGCTGTCCATGTAGACATTCTAATGGATATCAGTTACGGCAACTATGATTCCGCCTCTGTAAACGATATTTTGGCTGTGGAAGATGCCATTCTGACAAGGAATTCCTCCCTTGAACATACTTTCACGATAGATGGCGATGATGCCGGGGGGATATGCCAAGTCTGGTTTTATTACTACCACTATTAAAACCTTGAATACAATCAAAGGGCTTCTCTAAACATCTATTTGTCAAGCTATTCAAGAGAAAGAAATCGGAATTGAATAAGGATAGGATAGTATAGGAATAGGAATAGAGAGAACACAACTATAAATCGCTAAAAACGTGCGATTTGGCGCTGGCAATTCTCGGGATTTTGCGCAAAAGTATTCCCTACTTTTTGAACAGCGCAAAACACCTCGCGGTGGTCTGAACTGTAACCCCGAGCCCCCCCCCCCGGTTCTTGCGGTACTTGAAACTCAAACTTGACAAAAATTTCCTCGCCATGATATACTTTGAAAGTCAAAATATTTTATTATAAAATATTATTAACTAGCCCGGCCGCACAGGCCGCCTTATAGCAGGAGGTAAGATGGTCGGAAAAATAATCGGAACCGGTTCCTATATACCGGAAAAATATTTGGACAATAACGACTTGGCCCAAATAATTGAAACAAGCGACAAGTGGATCAGGGAAAGAACCGGTATCATCAGGCGCCATGTGGTGGAAACGGAAACGACCGTATCCATGGCGGCTGCGGCAGCCGACAATGCCCTCCAAAACAGCGGTATCCATGCTGACGAAGTCGAACTGATCCTGTTATGCACGGTTTCTTCCGACGTGATCCTGCCGTCGGCGGCCTGTGAAGTCCAGCAGCGGATCGGGGCTGTGAATGCCACGGCATTTGACCTGAATGCTGCCTGTGCCGGCTTTGTTTTTGCTTATGTCATGGCGCAGGGATATATAGCCGCCAAGATTTACAGAACCATCCTGATCATCGGCAGCGAGTCTTTATCCAAACTGGTGGACTGGAAGGACCGCGGTACCTGTATCCTGTTCGGGGACGGTGCCGGAGCGGCGGTAATCCGTGCCGCTGCCGGTCAGCGTTACCTGCCGGTCACCGGCTCAGACGGCGAGAGCGGTCTGTCATTGACGCTTAAGAGCCGGTTTTGGCAAGAAGATGCAGCAGCCCGCAGCTATATCGGCATGGACGGCCAGGCTATCTTTAAGTTTGCCGTCAAAAAGGTTCCCCAAGCAATCAGGGGAGTGCTGAAAAAAAACCGGATTAACCCGCGGACGATCGACTGGTTTATCCTGCATCAGGCTAATCAGCGGATCATCGATGCCGTCATCAAGCGTCTCGGCATCAGTGAGGACAAATTTCCGTCCAATGTAGCGGAATACGGTAACACTTCCTCGGCAAGCATCCCCATTTTACTGGATGAAATGGTACAGAAAGGATTGCTGGAAAAAGGACAGAAAATTGTACTGGCCGGTTTTGGGGCCGGCTTGTCATGGGGGGCTGTGGTCTTGAAGTGGTGAGACCCGTAAGGTATTATCTTAGGAACAAGGAAACACTGATGCATCAGTATTTCCTTATTGCTCCGCAGGATGTGCACGGATTTACAGCGGAAACTGGCACTTCGTACCGCAAATCCGGTGCGGGAAACGCTGCATCAGCGTTTCCCTAATATAGATATTCTGATTTGTAGGAGGAGAGTGACAATGAAAACAAGAGTAACCCAGTTGCTGGGCACGGAGTATCCGATTATTCAGGGAGGAATGGCCTGGGTAGCAGAAGCAGGCCTGGCAGCGGCAGTATCGGCAGCGGGCGGCCTTGGCATGATCGGGGCAGCCAATGCACCGGGAGAATGGGTCAGAGAACAGATCCGGGAAGTCCGGAGCCGTACCAGTCAGCCTTTCGGTGTCAATATTATGCTAATGAGCCCTTATGCTGACGAAGTGGCGCAGATTGTCACTGCTGAAAAAGTACCGGTGATTACCACCGGTGCCGGGAATCCGGAAAAATATATCACCATGTGGAAGGATGCCGGCTGTAAAGTGATCCCGGTGGTTGCGTCGGTAGCACTGGCAAAACGGATGGAGCGGAGCGGTGCCGATGCGGTCGTAGCAGAGGGCTGTGAAGCCGGCGGCCATATCGGAGAGCTGACGACGATGGTGCTGATCCCGCAGATTGCGGACGCGGTCACGATTCCGGTCATCGCCGCCGGCGGCATTGCCGACGGGCGCGGGATGGCGGCAGCATTTATGCTGGGTGCCGAAGGCATGCAGCTGGGTACGCTCTTTGTCGTCACTAAGGAGTCCCGGGTGCATGATCAATACAAGCAGGCCATCATCAAAGCAAAAGATATTGATACCCGGGTGACTGGCCGTTCTACCGGGCATCCGGTCCGTGCCCTGCGCAATCAGATGACCAAACAGTATCTGGCCATGGAAGCCGCCGGCGCCGGCTTAGAGGAACTGGAATACCTGACACTGGGCAGCTTACGCAAAGCCGTAGTCGAAGGCGACGTCGTAAACGGCACTGTTATGGCCGGACAGAGCGCCGGCCTGGTCAAAGCAGAACTGAGCTGCCGTGAACTGATCGAAAAGCTGACCGCGGAAACGGATCAGTTGATGAAAGGGGCTGGCATCTATGAACAAGACAGGTAAAATAGCTTTTCTTTATCCCGGCCAGGGAGCACAGAAAGCCGGCATGGGAAAAGACTTTTATGAGCGGGATGAAGATGCCCGAAGGCTTTATGACAGCGCCTCGGAACTGCTTAATCTGGACATGGCGGAACTGTGCTTTACGGAGAACAGCCGTCTCGACCTCACGGAATATACCCAGGCCGCGCTGGTGACGACGTCGCTTGCCATGACGGCGGCGGTTGTCAAGCGAGGGCTGAAAGCGGATGTGGCCGCAGGCTTAAGCCTGGGTGAGTATAGTGCGGTTGCGGCTGCCGGAGGGCTGAGCGCCATTCAGGCCATCGGCACCGTGAGAAAACGGGGCATCCTCATGCAGGAAGCGGTTCCGCCCGAAATAGGCACCATGGCAGCAATAACCGGCCTGGATGCCGAAACCGTCACGGCGGTGACAGACCAGATGGAAGCTGTCTCGATAGCCAACTATAACTGTCCCGGCCAAGTGGTTATTACCGGACTAAAGGAAGCTGTGGCGGAAGCCGGCCGCCGTCTGTCGCAGGCGGGTGCCCGGCGGGTGGTGATGCTGAATGTCAGCGGGCCGTTTCATTCACCGTTTTTGGCCGAGGCCGGAACCCGGCTGGAGGACGTTCTTGCTTCCGTAGCGGTAGCCCCCTTGCACATTCCCTATGTCAGCAATGTGACCGGAGCCTATGTAACCGACAGCAGCCTGACGAAAGCATTGCTGGCAGCCCAGGTGTCGGCGCCGGTGCGGTGGCAGCAGGGCGTGGAGGCGATGATCCGGAACGGAGTGGATACTATGGTGGAAATCGGGCCCGGAAAAACCCTGACCGGATTCCTGAAGAGAATCGATAAAGCTGTGACGGCTTACAATATCGCAACCTGGGAAGACATGGAGCGGGTGGTACAGGAACTGGAAGCAAAAGGACTGGAAGCATAGGGAACTGGAAGCATAGAACCGGCTTTCCATTAATTGATTATGAGTCCGCAAAAGATTACGGTCTGAACAGGAACCGCAAAGCGGACATGAGGTTTAGGAGATGAAATTACAAGGGAAAGTAGCATTGATAACCGGTGCCTCGCGGGGCATCGGCCGGGCTGTGGCCCTGGAACTGGCAGCACAGGGAGCTATTGTAGCAGTTAATTACCACGGTTCCGAAGAAAAGGCTCTGGCAGTCCGGGATACCATCCTGGCCGGCGGCGGGCAGGCGGATGTTTTTCGGTGTGACATCGCAGACTTCCGGGCTTGTGAAGAAATGGTGGCGGCAGTCATCAGGCAGTATGGCCGGATTGATATCTTAGTCAATAATGCCGGCATTACCAAAGACGGCTTACTGATGAAAATGTCGGAGGCGGATTTTGACGCAGTCATCAACACCAATTTAAAGGGAGCGTTTCATTGTCTGCGCTTTGTTTCCCGCCAGATGTTAAAACAGCGCGGCGGAAGGATCATTAATATCGCCTCGGTAGTCGGTCTGCGGGGCAATGCCGGCCAGGCCAATTACGCTGCTTCCAAAGCCGGCATCATCGGCCTGACGAAGTCGGCAGCAAGAGAGCTGGGTTCCCGGGGCATTACGGTCAATGCGGTGGCACCGGGATATATTGAGTCAGATATGACCGCCGGCCTTGCAGATGCCGTTAACGAAGCGGCAATCGGGCAGATTCCGCTGGGACGCTTCGGACGTCCGGAAGAGGTTGCCGTAACAGCAGCTTTTTTGTCCTCGGACGATGCGGCCTATATTACCGGTCAAGTTATCTGCGTTGACGGCGGTATGGCAATGTAGCAATCGCTATTATCGATTATCGTGCAACCTATGGAGCAGCAGGATTAACTGTATCTTATGGTTCTCTGAAACGGAAATGGGGCATAAGGTTGGAAGAAAAGCATTATCAACTATTGATTTTGAATGCGGCAGAGCCGCAGATGGGGTATAAATATGAAAAGAAGAGTAGTGATAACCGGTCTGGGAGCAGTCACGCCGATCGGCAATGATGTGGACAGCTTTTGGGCAGGCGTAAAGGATGGTCGGGTGGGGATCGGCCCCATTACCCAGTTTGACACTTCGTCCTTTAAGGTAAAACTGGCGGCAGAAGTAGTAGGTTTTGACGGAAAAGACAGACTGGATCCCAAAGCCGCAAAAAGGATGGAGCTGTTCTCTCAATATGCGGTAGCTGCAGCAAAGGAAGCCTATGACGATGCCGGGCTTACTATGGACCAGGAAGATCCCTACCGGATCGGTGTAATTGTCGGCAGCGGAATCGGCAGTTTACAGACAGTGGAGAAAGAATATACCACGATCGTGACCAAGGGTTCTTCCCGGGTAAATCCCCTGATGGTGCCCCGGATGATTACCAACATGGCGGCCGGCAATATCTCCATTCAGCTGGGCTGTAAGGGAAAATGTACCAACGTGGTAACGGCCTGTGCGACCGGTACCCACTGTATCGGGGACGGGTTGCGGGCGATCCAGTATGGCGATGCCGATATCATCCTTGCCGGCGGCGCGGAAAGCTGTATCTGTCCCACCGGGCTGGCCGGGTTTACGGCCCTGACAGCCTTAAGCGATGCCACAGACCCGTACCGGGCCTCGATTCCTTTTGACAAAGACCGAAAAGGCTTTGTCATGGGTGAGGGAGCCGGTGTGGTCGTCTTGGAAGAACTTGAGCATGCCAGACAGCGCGGCGCCCGTATTTATGCGGAATTGGTCGGATACGGCGCGACTGCGGACGCCTATCACATCACTTCGCCGTCGGAAGACGGCGCCGGTGCCGCCAAAGCGATGACATTGGCGATGGACGAAGCCGGCATCCTGCCGGAGCAGGTGGAATATATCAATGCCCACGGCACCGGCACCCCGTACAATGATCTTTTTGAAACCAGAGCTGTCAAAGCCGCCTTCGGCGAAGCGGCATATAATGTCGTGATGAATTCCACCAAGTCGATGATCGGCCATCTGCTCGGCGCTGCCGGGGGAGTGGAGTTTATCGTTGCCGTCAAGGCCATGGAAGAAGGATTTATCCATCAGACCATGGGCAGCCGCGAGACCGGACCGGAATGTGACCTTCATTATGCGATCAAGGCACCGGTCATTAAGAAAGTTAATTACGCAATGAGCAATTCTTTAGGTTTTGGCGGCCATAATGCCACGCTTTTGATCAAAAAATATGAAGGGTAGGATAGCAAATTGGAATTTGAGAATTTATTAAAACTCATCCGGACTGTTTCCGGATCTTCCCTGACCGAACTCAAATACGAAGGAGACGGCGTGAAACTGACCCTTCGGGCAGACCGGAGCGAAGGCGCTGTAGTCATGAATCCTGCCGTTATCCAGCCGGCCGCTGCCGAGCTGCCGGAAACGGATGCTGCCGCTGCCGCGGAAACTGGCCAAGGTTTAGTCACCTCGCCGCTGGTCGGGATCTTTTATACAGCACCGTCAGAAGATGCGGCGGATTTCGTTAAGATCGGCGATACTGTCCAGAAAGGGCAGATCCTGGCCATTATTGAGGCGATGAAACTGATGAATGAGATTGAAAGCGAGACCGACGGGACAGTAACCGCCATCCTGGCGGCAAACGGCGAGGCGGTGGAATATGGCCAGCCCTTGTTCCGGATTGAGTAAAGTAAGGGGTTTATGGTGAATAATGACATTATGATCAAAAAGGTATTGATTGCCAACCGTGGGGAGATTGCCGTGCGGATCATCAGAGCCTGCCGGGAGATGGGCATCGAAACTGTGGCTGTTTATTCCCAGGCAGATGCCGAAGCGCTTCATACCCAGCTGGCGGATGAAGCCATCTGTATCGGGCCGGCGGCAGCTTCCGAAAGCTATCTGAAGATGGATGCCATCATCAGTGCCACGATCGTGTCCGGAGCCGATGCAATCCATCCGGGTTTCGGATTTTTGGCAGAGAACAGCAAATTCGCCAGCTTATGTGAGCAGTGCCGGATCACGTTTATCGGCCCCCCCGCTTCCGTCATGGCCGCCATGGGTAATAAGACCCAGGCCCGCAAGACCATGGCCGCTGCCGGGATACCGGTGATACCCGGCAGTGACGACGCGGTATTCGACGTGTCGCAAGGGCAGGAGATCGCTGCCGGAATCGGCTATCCGGTCATCATCAAAGCGGCACTCGGCGGCGGCGGGAAAGGGATGCGGGTGGCCGTGACGGCGGCGGAATTTGCCTCGGCATTTCTTACCGCGCAGAAAGAAGCCCAGCAGGCATTTGGCGACAATGCCATGTATATCGAGCACTTCATCGAACATCCCCGTCATATTGAGTTCCAGATCCTGGCCGATCAGGAGGGCCAGGTCATCCATCTGGGCGAGCGGGACTGTTCGGTGCAGCGGAATCATCAGAAACTGCTTGAGGAGTCGCCGTCACCGGCCCTTTCTGACGAACTGCGCCGGCAGATGGGAGAAGCCGCCATTCAGGCGGCCAGAGCCGCCGGCTACGTGAATGCCGGCACCATCGAATATCTGCTGGAACCGGGCGGGCGCTTTTATTTCATGGAAATGAACACCCGGATCCAGGTAGAACATCCGGTCACAGAATGGATAACCGGCATTGACCTGATCAAGGAACAGATCCGTATCGCCAGCGGAGGGAGGCTCCAGCTGACCCAGGACCAGGTTACCTTCCAGGGTCATGCGATTGAATGCCGCATCAATGCGGAAGACCCCGAACACCGTTTCCTCCCGTCTTGCGGCCTGATCCAGGATCTCTATCTGCCTGGCGGCAAGGGCGTGCGGGTCGATACGGCGGTTTACAGCGGCTATGTGATCCCCCCCTATTATGACTCGATGATTGCCAAACTGATCGTCCATGCCGAAAACCGTGACGAGGCCATTGCCAAGATGCGGGCGGCTTTAGGGGAAATCATTATCGGCGGGATCGTTACCAATGTGGATTATCAGTACGACATCTTAAGCCATCCGGACTACCGGTCCGGAGAATATGACATTGGCTTTATTGACAAATTGTCGGCCGCTAAATAAGGGGCCATGGAGGAAATGACTTTTGAAGCTCCAGAGCATGTTTAAGAAAACAAACTATATTGCCGTATCCGAACCGCGTAAAGAAGAAAGCCCCGGGCCATACCGCCGCCCGGAAGTCCATCCCGAAGTGCCGGCCGGACTCTTAAAAAAATGCAATCACTGCAAAGCGGCTATCATAGCCGAAGAAGCCAGAGCGGCCTATTATGTCTGCCCGAAATGCCATGGGTATTTTCGGATGGAAGCCAGAATAAGGATTGAGATGATCGCTGACGCCGGTACCTTCACGGAATGGGACAGCGGCCTTTTGTCCCCCAATCCGTTAGGCTTCGGGGGCTATGAAGAGAAACTGAGACAGACAAGAGAAAAGACCGGGCTGGAGGAAGCCATTATCACCGGCAAAGTCCGGATCGCCGGTTATGAAGCGGTGATCGGTGTCTGTGACGGACGCTTTCTGATGGCCAGCATGGGCCAGGCAGTGGGTGAAAAAATCGCCCGGGCGGTCGAACGGGCGACGGAGGATCATCTGCCGGTTATTTTGTTCACCTGTTCCGGCGGCGCCAGGATGCAGGAAGGCATCATTTCCCTGATGCAGATGGCCAAGACCGCTGCTGCCTTAAAGCGGCACAGCGATGCCGGCCAGCTGGCGGTCACAGTGCTGACCGATCCCACTACCGGCGGGGTGACGGCCAGTTTTGCCATGCTAGGTGATGTTATTCTGGCCGAACCCAATGCCTTGATCGGGTTTGCCGGTCCACGGGTGATTGAACAGACGATCCGCCAGAAACTGCCGAAAGGGTTCCAGCGGGCCGAATTCTTACTGGAACACGGGTTTATCGACAAGATCATCACCCGCCAGGAAATGAAAACAACGCTGGCCTGGATCCTGATGCTGCACACCCAGAAGCAGCTGCCGGTCACGGCCCAAGCAGCCGACCGGGAAGTAGCGGTTAAAAGCCCGTCCATCAGGCCCTGGGAGCGGGTCAGGCTGTCCCGGATGAACGACCGTCCTGTCGGGAGCGATTATATCTCGGCTCTGTTCGAGGACTTTATCGAGTTCCACGGTGACCGCTATTTTAAAGACGATCCGGCAGTGATCGGCGGGATCGCCTTGTTTGAAGGCTGCCCGGTAACCGTTATTGCGCAGGCTAAGGGTAAGGACACGAAAGAAAACATAAGCCGTAATTTTGCCATGCCGGCCCCGGAGGGTTATCGGAAAGCGTTGCGGCTGATGAAGCAGGCGGAGAAATTCGGCCGGCCGGTAATCTGCCTTGTGGATACGCCGGGGGCATTCTGCGGGATCGAGGCCGAAGAACGCGGCCAGGGCGAAGCGATTGCCCGCAACCTATTTGAGATGTCGGGCCTGCGGGTGCCGGTTCTGTCCATCGTGATCGGAGAAGGCGGCAGCGGCGGGGCCTTGGCGATGGCCGTGGCCGATGAAGTATGGATGCTGGAAAATTCCATCTATTCGGTTCTGTCGCCGGAAGGCTTTGCCTCGATTCTCTGGAAAGACAGCAGCAGGGCTGAGGAAGCCGCCGATATCATGAAATTAACAGCCCTTGATTTAAAAGAAATGGGAATCGTCGAAAAAATATTTGCCGAACCATCTCATTATACCGTACAAAATTATGTCGGCGTATGCCGCCGCCTGAGAGGGAGTATCCGGAACTTTCTGCACCGCTTCGGAGCTATGGACACCCAGGAACGGATTGAAAAACGGTATCAGCGGTTTAGGAATAGGTAAGCACATTCATCGGGTATTTAGGAGGAAGGTCTGTGAGTTCAGATAGGGAAATCAACGATATCTTGGTACATTTAATCAATGAAATCTGGAGGCTGGAGGAAAAAGCCGTCATTACGGGTGAGTTTACGGACATCACCAATAACGACATGCACATCATTGAAGCCATCGGAACCGGAGCGGGCAATAACATGTCAGCGATTGCCAAAAAGCTTAAGATCACCGTCGGATCGCTGACTACTTCGATGAGCAGCCTGGTCTTTAAGAAGTATGTCGTCAGGGAACGCAGCGAAAAAGACCGCCGGCTGGTCTGTATCCGCCTTACGGAAAAAGGCGAGAAAGCATATCTGTGGCACCAGTATTTTCACGAGCAGATGGTGACGGCGGCGCTTAAGGGGCTAAATGAACAGGAACAGGAAGTGCTGCGGCAGGTGCTGGAGCAGCTGGTTGTCTTTTTCAGGGGCTACCAGGGACCGATCTTATAGAATGTAAGGAAAGTATATTTTGAAGAGATATGTTTTGAAGAGATAATGATAAGAAATAATAATGAAGCTATATCAAAATAAGTTAAAAAATAAAGTGGAAAAATAAAGTAAAAAAATGTATAATCAAAAAAAGAGTAAGCAAAGGTGAGTAAATATGACCAAGATAATAGGCTCGTCAATCCCCAACATGCCTTGGCAGGAACGGACTGCAAAAGACATCGGCCCGGTGTGGCGTTATCAATCTAACCCGGTAATCAGCCGTCATGAGATGGCGGCGGCCAACAGCATTTTTAACAGTGCGGTGGTGCCGTTTGGAAAGCGTTTTGCCGGCGTGTTCCGGTGTGACAGCAGGGCTGTCACTATGGACATTTTTGCCGGTTTCAGTGAAGACGGTATCCACTGGGAGATTTCTTCTCAGCCGATTGTTTTTCAGGGTGAAGCGGAAGTGACAGCCAAAGAATACCGTTATGACCCTCGCGTACTGTTCATCGAGGATCGTTACTATATTACTTGGTGCAACGGCTATCACGGGCCGACTATCGGGATCGGCTATACCTTTGACTTTCAGACGTTTACTCAGCTTGAGAATGCCTTCTTGCCTTATAACCGGAACGGCGTGCTGTTCCCACAGAAGATTGACGGCCGCTACGCGATGCTGAGCCGTCCCAGCGATACCGGGCATACGGCTTTCGGAGACATTTTTTACAGTACCAGTCCGGATCTGACCTTCTGGGGCCGCCATCGCTTTGTCATGGGGGCAGTTCCCGGCAACGCTTCCCCTTGGCAGTCCACGAAGGTCGGCCCCGGTCCGGTTCCGGTTGCTACCGACGAAGGCTGGCTGCTGATCTACCATGGCGTTCTCCAAACCTGTAACGGCTTTGTGTACCGCATGGGCTGCGCATTGCTGGACTGGGAAGAGCCGTGGAAGGTGAAACTTCGGTCACAGAATTATATTTTGGGGCCGGAAGAGTATTATGAATGTGTGGGCGATGTCCCCAACGTAACATTTCCCTGCGCGGTGCTGGCTGATGCAGACAGCGGCCGGATGTGCATTTATTACGGCTGCGCCGATACGGTTACGGGGATTGCCTTTACTACGGTGGATGAGCTCATCGAGCATATGCGGAATAACTCACTGTAACAGTAAAACCCCTTCTTTGAATCATGTCAGTTCGTTTCTATCAGTATGTCGTCAGCAGCATGTCGCCAGCAAAGCTCTTCGCTCAAGTCCACACAAGAAAAACCATCCGTTACTCCGTTCATGGTTCACCGCCCCCCTATATATAGCTGTCTTTAAACCAGTTGATGATTTCTCTACTGCGACCCTGTCTTGTAGTGAGATTGTCCTATGGGGAAAAGTTCCATAGTTCTTGCCAATAACATAAAACGTCAAAACAATAAAAAGAAAAACAACAATTCATAAATTACGAACATCGAAATAATTATTACGATAATAACTATTAATATAATATTATTAATACTGTGATTTTATAAATATATATTCCGAATGAGAGAATGGCAGCATAATACACAGAAAAATAATACAAATAATTAAAATGTAGAAAAATAAAATATTAAGATAGTAAAGTATTGATTTTTGAATAAACATTTGATATAATAGCAAAAAAAGTAAAATAATACATGGAATACATTTAAATTAATAAATTTAATTGTATAATTGAACAAAAATTATTTGATAAATGATTGAGCAAAAAATCTTGTTATTTAAAAAGTTATCTCAATTAATATGACCCAATATTAGGAAATCACTTCGATTTTCAGTTTGAGGGTAAAAACTATCAGAAAGGAGGGAAGACAATGAACTTAAATATCGAAGAGGTTTTCGAAGGTATTGAAATAGTTGAACTTGATGAGACTATGACTTTATCTGAGACAGCTGCATCATCTGGGGTAAGCTCATGTGACAGTTGTTCGTGTTGTATATCAACATCCTGTTGTAGTGTTACCTAAATTACCATAGGTATCAGGACTGGTTTTCGGACTGGTCCTGTTACTTATAATAGCCTTTGAGAGGAGTATGATTTGAAAGTAGAACATTTAGAAATGAAATATAATGATACAGTCGCCTTAAGTGATATTTGTTTTGAAGTTAAAGCACCATCAAAATTGGCAATCATCGGGCATAATGGCAGTGGAAAAACTACACTTTTAGAAATCCTGATGGGAATCAAAAAACCTACTAAAGGACATGTGGAGCGAGATGGAAAAGAAAGAGATGAATTCAAGGAAAAACTTGGTGTTATCCTTCAGGATAATGCTTTTTACGAGAATATAAAAGTTATAGAATTATTAAGGCTATTCTCCAGTTATTATAAAGATACTTATGAAATTGATCAACTTATTGATTTGCTTGGGATATCAGCATTTAAAAACAAATATTATTCCAAACTATCAGGCGGTATGAGACAAAAAGTGAATTTGGCGTTAGCTTTTATCAATAAACCGGAATATGTTTTATTAGACGAACCCACCACCGGTTTAGATCCTATCGCCAGAAAGGAATTTTGGGAGATGTTGGAAAAGTTTTGTTCCAATACTTTGCTTATGCTTTCGTCGCATTACATGGAAGAAATACAGCAGAATTGCTCTCAGGTTTTATACTTATCGAATGGAAGACTGATATTCTTTGGTGATATTAAAGAGTTACTTGAAAGAGAAAAGGAAACATCTTTAGTAGATGTTTATTTGAAAATTTCTGGAGGGATTGATAATGTTATTTGAGCAATTGAAGGTGGAGTTTAAGATTTTTCTAAGACAGCCGCTTTATTTAATATTCAGTATCTTTTTTCCGCTGATCAGTCTTTTTCTGTTCGGAAGTATTTACAGTGGACAGGAATTTAACGGCATTGATTTTTTTTCAAATTATATTCCTGGCTTGTGTGTGATTATTTTATTTGCATCATCGGTTTTCAATATCGGAAATCAAGTTGTGATGGACCGGGAGAGAGGTATTTATAAACGTCTTTCCGTTACGCCGGTAAAGCTTTGGCATGTTATGTTTATTGTAATACTGAAAGCGTTTGTCTTGGCATTTGTCAGTTTTTTGTTATTACTGGCATCATCATGGTTATTTTTTCATGCTGCTTTTAAGTCTTTTCTTGTCTTTGTACTCATTTTCGCGCTGATGATCGTATATTCTTTGATCATTGGTTTTAGCATTGGATTAATAATCAAAAAAATAAAGATATACACAGCAGTCATGATGGCCTTTTTTTTCCCGATGTTCATGTTAAGTGATGCTACCTTTCCTTTAAGCATGATGCCGGAATGGCTTCAGAAAGGAGCTCTTTTTAATCCACTGTATCATATGAATATCATTTTGCGGATTGCCTGGGACACCTCAAATTATGTAAGGTTTCGTGACGATTTTTGGCTGGCACTATCAGTATTGATTGGTTTAATAGTAGTACTGTTAATACTTACATCATTAAGCTGGAGGAAGAATAAATAATGGGAATATTAACGATTCATCCCTTAACCATTAAAAGAGTCAAGCAGAAAGCCGGTTCTCTGTTCGAACATGCTAATAAGGAAGCATTATGTAAAGAAATTGAATTCATGGAAGATGAATTACAGGGTATTGCAAATCATTTAGCGGACGAAGTGGCTGCGAAGCTGACCTATCGCTCAAGTCAGAAGAAAAAGTTAATCAGGAATCTGAGAAAAGCCGATTTAGATTATCCTTATTACGAATTTGACTCGGATAATGAAGAAATCATGAGGAAGCTGATTGAATTAACTGATTATGCAAAGGAAATAAAAGAAAAGAAGACACAGTTAAAAAGCCGTATTTTGAGTGATTATTCATTAAACCGAGCTAATTTAAAAAAGATCTACATAGATAATAAAGCCTTATATAATTCTGTTTATATGATAAACCCCGAAATTTACCCACGCTTGGAAAAATATCTTAGCGAAATTGGTGAAGATAACGTTGATTTGAGGAAGTTAGAGCTTGTGCTCATTAGAATAGCAACCCGAGCGGTGACTAAAACAAGCCCAATATCAAAATTAAATTCGATCGCCATTTTAGGTAATAACAAAAAAATACCTTATCGGATTCATAAAAAGCAAATAACGGTAAATAATGTATTTTTATTTTACATTTATGAAAAATACATGCTTGATAATGAAATTATTAAACGAACCGGATTTATAATTAATAAAAATTATTATCTTGAAGATAATTACCTTAATATAATTAGCCAAGAACAGAGTAATAGTAAGGTTTTTAAGACGAAAGACAGGTTCTTAAGGATCCCGATTAATATTTATATTCAAAATATTTTGGATTGTGAGGAGGATAGCATCAGTTTTACCTATTTACAATCGCAGTTCAAACTAGCCGATTCGGACATAATCCAATTGCTTAAAAAATTATATGGCATCGGTTTGATTACCATTAACGATTTTTTTTCTGATACTTTGGATGCGATTAATAATTTGATTTGTGAGATGGAAAAATATCATCTTCCAACTGACAGCCAATGGATTGATGTGATTCAGGGTTTCAAACAAGCCAATGAATTGCTTGAAAGAATTAATAATGAATTTACACATGAAATACAGGAAAAAATAGTTTCTGTTTTTAATCGCATTTCTGAAATGTGCGGTATCGAATTAGATAATAAGAAATACCTATATGAGGACAACTTAACTGTTGAAGATGAGATTTTACAACTTAAAAATAAGCAGTTGAGGGACATCAAGAATTTATTAGAGATATATGCATTATTTGATATTAATACAAGAATTCAACTTGATTTTATTGATAAGATGGAAAAGCAATATAATGGGGATTCGGTTCCAATAAGTGATATGAAAATATTTCGGCTTATATCGGATGTTAATGTCAATCATCAGTCTTACTGGCGTGCACCGTGGGATCCATTAGAAAGTGAAAGTGAAACAAGTAAACTTTTAGAGCGGTTAAAACAAAGATTTAAAAAATATCTGGAATCATATGGTAATCAGGATATTATCCATATTTCAAACGATTTTGTATCTAGTTTAAAAGAAGAAATTCCACAGGGATTAAAAGATAATCAAGTTTCCTATAGTTTTTTTTATCAGAAGCATAAGAATAATCTTGTCATTAATAGAGTGTATATCGGATATATGAGTTTTTACAGCCGCTTTTTAAGATATACCGATATTACGAATAATAACAGAAATATTATTGAAAAAGCTTATTTTAATAATAATTACGAAGTGGCCGAAGTTTATGAAACGTTTGGTTTCAATGCCAATGTTCATGAATCAATATTCAAAACCCGCATTATATCGGATTATACAAGAGATACTTCCTTAAATAAACACTACGAAAAATGCCACAAAATGGAGGACATGAGCTTAACAGTAAAGGACGGGAATGTTTTATTGCAGAGCGGGGAAGGGGAATTGTTTAAGCCAGTCATTACAAGCAGTATGATCAGAATACTATTTCCAAGCTACATAGTTTTTTATTCGTCTTTATTTACTAATGTAAGCCATTATAATGAGTTATCATGCATTTTTTTCTCATCTTTGGACGAGAAAATAGTTAATAAAAGTCCCCGAATTTATTTTGGCAGCCTTGTTTTGGAAAGAAAGCGTTTTTTAATTTATACGGAGATGTTAAAAGAAGCAATGAATCTTGATATTTGTGAATCCTATATTTGGATCAGGCGTTTTTTGAATCATCATGCTATTCCTTTAACATTCTTTTTTCAAACCCGTATTTTAAGTTATAGGGAAAAGATAATTAAATCTACTTCACAGGAATTTGAAAAGCCGCAGTATTTTGATTTGGAAAATATATTATTACTGAAAGTATTAATAAATGCTATTCGGACATCAGAGGTATTAATGATCAGTGAGGTTTTACCGGAGAGTTTAGATGCATGTGAATATATGACAGAATTTATGTTGAACTAGGGTAGGGGGATAAATGATATATACTATTAAATTTCACATCAATATTAAATCAGAAAAGAAAAATGAATTCATTATCGATGAACTTATTCCATTTTGTCGAAGTTATCTTAAGGAATCATACTATTTTTCAAGAAACATTGAAGTGGGTCCAGTTATTAATTTATATATAGAAACGAATAAAGAAAAAATAGTATATTATTATAATATTATTTTAAAACGATTCAATGAGTTTCTGATGTTGCTTTCAGATTCCGACATAGAAAGCAATGAGGTATATTATCAACAAGAAGCCAGTATTAGAAGAGTGAACGGACTGAGGAAGCAAGCGCAAAAAGAGAATTTGACGGTTGAGTTCCATGAGCTGGAAACGATTGCTCGTAATGGTGAGTATACATATCAGGAAGAAAAAAGCCTATTTACCAAGTACTTTATGAAAGTACAATCTACAATGGAAGATTCATTCTTATACATGCAGGATAAAGGCAGTATACATGAAATGATTATGCTCGTCTGTATGTTTCAGGTAGTGTCACAACAATTAGATAAAACAGGAATTGGACGAGGATATCTGTCTTTTAAGTCTCACTTGATAGGATTCCTGAGCAATAAACGCAAGGGAGTAGATGAATATGGTAAATTATTTGAATTACATTATCAAAAACTAAATGATCCGATCAGACTATTACGAGAAATTACAAATCATGCAATTAATACAGAGATTGAAATTCATAATGACAAATGTATTGAATTAATGATCAGATGGAATCACTATTTTGCTCAGCTTTATGAGGAGCTAATAAGAATTCAACAGCTAAAAGAGCCAAGATCGTTTTATATGAATATGAGAAAATTTATCAATTACTATAATTTCAGAAAAATAAGTGCTTTTCATAAAGAGGTTTTCGCCAAAAATAACATGGATTTTTTTAACTCATATGAGTTTCGAGCTTATCGGATGTTGGTAAATTTTACATATCTTTTGCTGCCGAACATGGGACTGAATTCAAGAAAAAGAGTAGAAGCAAGCTATATGCTGGTTAAAAGTATTGAAGAGGATGAATAATGGTTGAACAAAAATTCTTGATCTATCGATTCAATAGTTTCATAAAAAAAACAGAAGATGGTTTTAGGCTACGGGTGAATGCAAAAGAATACAAGGTGAAAAACGGAAAATATACATATAATAGCGTTATAAGTATTATTTCCAGACTTCAAACCCCGCAAAAAATACAAACGCTGGAGGAATATACTTTCGATGAAAGAGCAGCAATATCTTTTCTGATCAAAACAGAAAGTGTCTTGATTTCCGAGATTGCATATTATGGGACAAACACATTCAAGCATTTAGTAAAAAATTATGAGGATTTTAATAATATACAACTAAAATTAGCTGATCTATATATTACAATGAATCAGTATCCTAATGATAGCGGAGAAATACTGAAAAATATCTTTGAAGAAAAAAAGACATTCTATCTGGATTATAATAACTCATTCCGTGACCAAATTACTATCCTGATTATTCATAGTACAGACGATGCTGTTCGATTTTCAGACAAGATAGAAGGATTCACAAACCATTTGCATATTGTAATGACGACTTTCCTGACGAAAAATTATATAGCCGCTGTATGGAACAGCAAAGAATTAACTTTGATTTTACATAAAATAATTTATGAACCGAATGGACGTGTTGTTTTTGATGAGAAAGCGATCCGGTTCTACATGAATTATGCTTTTCTTTTAATCATTGATTCTCATTCTGAAAAACCTAATTTAAAGAATATATTTACAATTGAGAATTTTCAGGCAAAAAATTTCCAGATGCGAGGAATGGAGATCAATGCCGATCAATTTGCATTGTCAGTTGACGATGTAAAATCCGTGCTGCCCCAAAAGGATAAGCTGTATTGCTTAAATGAATTTATTAAAATAACAAAGCAGTTATTTGATATCAGTTTTACATATAATTTCGATAAAAAAAGTGAAAAAAATGTTGTTTCCACTCAAATTATTTTCCATGACCTGCAAATAGAGTCGACAGGAGAAAATGATTCTTTGATGATAGCTGCAGAAGACAGTATAAAAAGGGGAATCATTCAACTATTTTCCCGGAAAGGGATTATGGTTCATCCCATCATCGGACAAGAAGAGATGGCGCAATACCTCAGCGAACATCTTTCGGATAGTATCAAGATATTTGAGGATTATGGCGCTTTTCGAGAAGCTGGATTAATCGTAGTGGGAGTGTAAGTTTATGCATAGACATTATTATACGGATCGTACTTTTATTGTACTCGGTGAAAATGAGAAGGCGGCTGCTTTACTTGAAAAAAGAATACTTGAAAATAAGAAAATTGCTTTGCAGAAACCCCAATTCAGCGATGCGGTATCGGATTTGCTTGAAAATGATTTTCTTGCCTGGATAAAAGACGCCCCCGTAAACTATACTTTTTTTGAGATCCGGCATTATGGTCATCAGATTAGCGGGTTTTACTTAAATCTTCTTGAAGATGCAACTTATAAAATATATTATTATGAGGATGAACCGCAGCAACAGTTTGATAAAAGTACCTTTCGGATCAATAATATACCAGACTTATCCAGATTCAAACGAGAGTACTATGATGAGCGTTATGGATTAATTACGAATATTTATAAATATCTGGATTCTTTTAATATTGCTTTGGTAGGTTGTGAATTTTCTTATCAAAATGAAGTTAATTTTGCATTTGGTCGTGCAGAAGACTTTAGCTTGGCTGAGACAGGGGCACTTTTAGAGTTGCTGGAGCGCCGGTCCATGTGCGATGTTCCCGGTGAGCAATGCTATCTGTGTTATGAGAACAATAAGAATTGTTTAACTGACCCCAGGCCGTTCTTATATTACGATTATCAGCATGCCGATATCCCGCAATTTGATGAAAAGACCAGGTATTATTGGCTAAAAGTTCTGAATTATAAGAAGCAGATTTATGAGTATCTTCCCCTACAGTTTTTTGATATTTATTCTGAAGATCAACATAAATTTGTGTTGGAGACTTCAAATGGCGTTGCTTTGGGGGGCTCAGTTTACGAAGCAAGATTATTTGCATTGTTAGAACTAATTGAGAGGGACTCTTTCCTGCTTTTTTGGTATGGCAAAGTAAAAGTTTATGAAATCGATCGTTATTCCATACCCGATAAAGAACGAGAGACGATTGAACGGTATGAAAAAAAAGATCGGAAAGTCTATTTGTTTGATTTGACTTTTGATACACAGGTACCTGTAATTTTATGTTTAGTAGTATCGACATCTGATAAGATGAGCACCTATATCAGCACTGCTGCCCACATCAATCCGCTGATCGCATTAAGAAATGCCATAAATGAATGCCTTGTAGGACATAAAGTTTATTCCCGGAATAATAACATGGGAGAAAAAAATTACAAAGATTCTTTTGATGTTGTTGAAATGGGTGATCATATTGATTTCTCGTCAAGACGTGAATTCATAAAATCATATAGTTTTATCATTAATGATAACGAAAAAAAAACCTTTGGTGAACTTTATCGGAATAACGAGTTTACTCGTTTTGAGAATGCAAAAGAGCTCCTGCATTATATTGTAAACGAAAGACTGTCGGATCAAAAAGATATTTATTTTGCGGATCTGACATCAGAGCTTAGTTACCGCTATAATTTGTATATCTCGAAGGTAATAGCTCCACAAATGCTTACAATGACCTTTGGACATAAATATCGAAGAATTAATGGTCAGCGCATTGACAACGGAATCGGAAATTCACAATATCATAACAGACGTCTCATGAAGAGAGGAGAAATCAATGAATGTGCCCATCCCTTCCCTTAATGAACAAATGATCAATCGATTTACTTTTAATCGGTATCGATTGATTTCCTCTGAGGTCATGCCACGCACTAGCACGATAAGATATACCAAAACAGACAATAGCATGTATGTGCTTAACCATAAAAACAAAAATTTCGCAATAATTATGAAACAAATCATGCAATATGTACGTTTTGAGCTGGAGAATCCATATTATCTTCATACGGTTTGTCCCTCAGCGCGAGGGTTTAACAGCAATAAATTCTTTATTTATGCGGTTGATGAGACAAAAATCAATATTTTTGTCTATGATTTAGAAGAAAATCGATTTTATCTGGTATGCGATGAGGAAAACTCCTCTTGTTATCCATGTGCCACTGAACTGCTGATCGTTTATGACCGTGGCAAAATCGGTAAAAAATATGGGGATTTCGGTTTTATTCTTTCTTTACTGGATTGCGGACATGTTGTACATCAATATAAGCTAATATGTAAATCTATGAATATTCATAGTCAAATCATGTATGGTGGTATTGATGGGTTATATATTCCATGGGAATTGGATAAAGGGACGATCCTTGCCCGTATTGATCTAAAAGCATTTGCACTGCAAGGGGAAGGGTTGGTCACACAGGCTTTTGCGGAAAAAAAGGTAGACACTGCAGAGATTTGGTTTGAAGCTCATCATGGCGAAGTGCTTCTTGACAGCTTTATCAAGAAACTGAATCAAGCGGAGTTATTAACGGATTATGCCATATTGGACATATATACCGAGATGACCGGGTTAACAGAAATTTCGTTATGCCGTAGCAGTTCTCAGTCTGGTGTTGGGCTTTCTTTTATTAAGTATGAACTTAAGGAAGATGATCTTAGAATGCTGTTATTTCAGGCGCAGGAGTTGTTAGGATTATCACATATCGGCGAAAAATTGCGCATAAATATAATAAGTCCCCAAAAGCATTATCGGGTATTGGCTGATTCTATGACAGCAGAAGATAAGGTGATGGATTTTAATGAGATAATTCATGATTCCAAAGAGTACATAGATGTGACCAACGCCACCCTTGTGATATTTACAGAGATTCATGAAAAAATACAAGATGATTCGGAATGTACATACATGCATAGCGTGATACAGTCGGCAGAATTCATTCATAGTCTTTCTTTACGACTGACACAATATGGTCTATGTGCTCGGCCAATGAAAAATATCGATGAAATATATATTCGCAACAGGGCTGGACATAATGAGTGGATCGTATCTTATTTACTGATAGCGGGCAAATCTACTTGTTATTCGCTGTTTAACACTTTTTGAGGAGAATCGGATGTGGCATGCAATTTATATCTATATTCATGATGTTTGGACACAGGAGAAGTTGATGCTTGCGTTAAAGAATCTCTTAAATGCTTCCGGGGAACCATGGTTTTTCATTAAGTATTGGCATGGTGGTCCCCACCTCCGAGTAAGATTTAAAGATGCGGGCGCAAGCATTAAAATAGAAGAAATAATTAATCATTTCTTAGCGGCTAATAAAATGGAATCATTAAACCGTGATGCCTATTATCAAGCAATCCATTTTGATGGCGAAGATATTGATCAAGATACTTTGCCATGGTATGAGCCAGGAACCTATTTTTACACCCCATATGAGCCAGAAACGGAACGTTACGGGACTGGAAGGTTGCTGTCACTCAATGAAGATGTTTTTCATGCGTCATCTCAGTTAGCAGTGAAAGCATTTGAAACAATTCCAAAATTCAATACAAGAATTGTTTTTGCTGTTTATCTAATGAAACGAATCATGGCTGCCACCATTGGATTTGACACGGAGTATTTATATCGCTATGAAAGTTATTGGAAAACCATGGCGGGTAATATCAAAGAAAATAAACATGTCATGCATGAAATAATAAAATTAGTTTTTGAGTCAGAAAGTCTTTTTATATTTCTTGAAGAAGAAATCAGAGAACTGATCAGAAGGATACAGATTATTAGAAAAGAATCAGATCAATTTACTTATATGTTGTCTTCACAAATGCATATGAACAACAACCGTATTTCCATAACGCCGGCATATGAATACATAATATCCAAAAGCATAGGAGAATATTTACATGGCAAAATGGCAGACACGAAACAGCAAGTATAAAGATATTGATGTAGTAAGACAATTTCATCGTCACACCATGCACCTAAAAGCCAATTTCTCAGAAAATAGAATTTCGGAGATCAGTTATGATGATTATAAAAGAACCGCCGGTAATGTCAAAATGGGTTTAGAGACAGCCGATGATGTTTCTTTTGATAATAATCTGCTTGAAGTTATTCAAAGACGCCGAACAAGCTGGAATTTTGAGAAAAATATGGATCGTAAACAATTGGCATTTTTACTGGAAAAATCTTTAGGTGTTACAACTGTTAAAGATTATCAAGGACGGCAGGTTTATTTACGAGCCTACCCCTCGGCAGGAGCATTATATTCCGTCATTCCAATGGTTTATATTAATAAGGTCGAAGCAGATCTGAACGGACTGTTGTTTGAATATGTACCCGAATCAAATGAATTGTACGTGGTAAGAGAAGCATCTTTGGAAGTATTGGATGATCTGACCTCAACAACCAAATTTACTGAAAAAAAGTTTTCCAATGCCAGTATTGTTATGTTTTTCCTGTTCAATTTCAAACCGATTTTCAAAAAGTACTCAGCGTTATCATATCGGCTAGGTCTGCTGGAAGCGGGACATATGAGTTCTTCCTGTCAAATGATTGCCACTGCAATGGGTTACAGCGCTGTTCCTGTCGGCGGATTTTATGATGTAAATGTTAACAGGTTTTTAAAGGCTGGGAAAAATGAATTCTGTTTATATATTTTACCGGTAGGATAGGAGCGGACATGTATATACGAATGAAACACAAGTACAGCTTAATTGTTAGAAATAATAATATTGCCATCTATGATGCCGATAAGGATAATATATGTTACAGAATGAAATTATCAGATATAAGAGTAATTGAGCTGCTAGAACGGTTACGAATGCCACTTTATCTTAATGATGAAACGGAGCAGGATACGACACTAATAAAAGGATTATTGAGTAAGTATTTATCAGATTATTTTGAAGAGGTTGACCGGGATTCCTATTTAAATGAATGTATCAGAAACAATAAGATAAACAGATTTCATGATTTATACAAAAATGGATATGATTTAAATGGTCAGGCACTCATGGCGTTAGTTAGAAAGGTATTATATATGAATCGGTTTGTTTTTATTGGTTTTGAGCAGTTACCGGAATACTATGGAGTTTATCATTATAAGATCCAAACGGACGAAGAAGTAATTGAATTCAATAGCAATGACATTTACATTATTAATATCGCTAAGGTATCTTGGACATGGATGAAAAAATTTGAAAAGTTGTCGCTTAGAAGCGGTGCAATCCGATTATATGTAAGGGAGAATAACCGTTACCTTCAAATCGGGCCGACGTTAAATGATCATGATTTTGGCTGTCTTTTCTGTGATAGAAGGTTAGAAAATCTATATGTAGAGACCGAGCTGTTTGACGAATTATCTCCAATCGGTTCAGCCTTACTTGAGATGGAATTAATCAAAATATGCCGATGCATGATTGAAGCTACAATAGAAGATATAACCATTAGCAATGGTAAGTTTTTTGTTTTAGATAAATATACAATGGAAGCCAAACAAGAAGATAAAATAATTGATGTCAATTGTAAATTATGCGGAGGGATAGATGATGAGTTATGAAACAAGGTGGAAAGAAATAAGCCCAGAAGAGACCATTCATAAAATAAAGAATTTTTTAAGGGCAAATGATATATATGTATTGGAAATCAATAAGATAAATTCGGGAACCTGTTATGCCGTGACGCTTTTGCTTAAAGACACCAATTTATTTGTAAACGGAAAGGGTTCCACGGAATTATTTGCCTTGGCAAGTGCCTATGGTGAACTTATGGAACGTCTATCCACTCTCACGATATTCAGATATCATTATCGATCATGTTACCGAGATTTTATTCTTTTACCTAACGAAACCCTTTGTCATAAAAATGGATATACTGAATATATAGCAAATTATAAAGACGCTTTAAGAATACAGGAATATTTTACGGATTATCAAGAAGCACTTATCATGGAAAAATACTTAAAAATAAGTGATAATACATATGAAATGCTGCCGCTTGCTATTATTGATATTTTGTACGGAACAAACGGAATGTCATATGGTAATACACTTAACGAAGCAAAAATACAAGCAATATCAGAAATATTTGAACGATTTGCAAACCGGGAAATTGTATTAAGAAAACTGGCACCTTGTCGGATTGAGAATATTGAGAAGATAGTAAATACAAAACTTTATAAAATAATAAATGAGTTTAAAACTGACGAGTATGACTTTGAAATACTTGATGCTGGACTGGGAATGGAATTGCCCGTGGTTTGCCTGCTGTTCAGCCATAAAAAATCAGGAAAGTATTATGTAAAATTTGGTTCTCATTTTGATATTAATATCGCCGTAGAGAGATGTTTTACTGAATTATTCCAAGGTAGAAGTATTGATCGTACTGATTTTCTAAAAGAGAAGTTTTACTTTGAAGATAAAGAATGGATTAATAAGAATCTCATATCAATCTTACATAGTGGAGAAGGGTATTATCCACTAGAATTTTTTCATACAGACGAACCCTCCTATTCACCAGTACGATGGAAGATTTTTGATTCGAATGATCATGCACTTGTTTATTTCGAGTATTTACTAAAGAGGATTTCAGATAAAGTCTATTATGCAGACTATAGTCATCACGGTCATTATATTGTAAAATATTTAGCCAAAGGTGTCAGCGAAATATGTGCTTTTCCTGATATAAGAATTAAATCTCAAATGTATCTCATCAAAAATGCAGAAAGGCTTAAGAGTTTGATTGACTGTAATGTAGAGGAAGCAGAAGGTTTATTAAATTTTGTCAATACAAAGAATGATGCAGAATCACTCATCCCCTATTTAAGGCATCCGGTTAAGCGAACAGGCAAATACAGATTTTTTAATTTGGCGTTTTTAAAGTTAATTACAGCAATAAAGCAAGAAAATAAGGAAGAGATAATTAGATGTCTTAGTTTGTATGAAGACTGCGTTGACTTCGGTCATATTATTGAAAAAATAAAAACAGAATTGAAAGCAATAAATGAAACTGGCTTGAAAGACTTCTGTGCAAGATTATTGAAATTATTATTATTTGATTTGTTTGATTTCGATTTATTCTTGACAAATCGGTTTTGCGAAGCGGGGGAATGTTATTGTAATGAAATTCAAGAAAATTACAGCAAAATGAGGGAAATAATGAATGTCAGATTTGATAATTAGTTTATTTGAAGTGGACGGAGTTCTTTTTTCATATGATAAAGAGAATACGATTATAGATATTAATCCGAATATAGTAAGCTTAGATGACATAGAAAAATTTATGCGTTGTTTTTCTTTTAAAATGTTGATTTGTAATATTTACTCATGTCATTCGTTCTCTGAATTAAGAAGTATTAGATTATTTGAAAGTCTATTTTCATGTGCTAAATTAAAACTTCTATATCATCTTGTTGAAGATGAAAATGAAAAAATGACCTATCAGGAAAAAGCAGTTGAGTACCGGAAAAATTCCATAAAGAGTTATCTTACACAAAATTATCCTATTGATGACATAACGATATGTAAACATCTGAAAATAAAAAACGGCGTTGAGGAAAAGCAAATCAAATTATGTAAATATTTACCTCTGAATAGTGTTTATATCTATGACAGCAAAAGCAAGGATCATAAAAACAGTATATATAATATCATGTATGACACTGAAGACTGTTTGGAATACGGTGACATTATAATAGCAAAAGGTATATATAGTCCCTTTGAAATGGATTCTAAAAATTTAATAGAAATCATGGCTAAGTTAGAAAAAGGCGAAAAGCTTAACAGCTACTTTGCTGATTTTACTTATATTGAAGGAATGAAACAAAAAATCGGGGTGGCTTCTATGCATTGTCTTGAGTTAATAAATGACGAAATCTATACTAAGCAGTATGATTCCATCCTCTATCTGGGTAAGAACGATGAACATCGTGATCGGTTGGTTCTGAGGTTAACAAATCATAGTCGGATCGAACGTTTACGAAAATGTAAGTTAATGGAACAAATATTTATGTTTGTATCAAGATTGGCAATTAGTACGCCATACTGCGCAGCTAATATTCTTTTTTCTAAGGAATATAATACGGTTTTATCGAATTACCTATGGCCCTTTATTTTACTCACTACCAACCAATATCAATTTATTATTAACATTGAGGATCATAAAATAAAGAAGCAAAAAAAGTCGGAAATAAAGCTGTGTGACATTTATACCGAGGATTTTGCCGCTTCCTTAGTGAAAAAAGAAGAATTTACCATGCTGTCTGAGCAGGTAAAAGAAGAATGGAGGTTAAATGATCGCACTTATTGGAGGATTGAGTAAATTAGGGGTTGCGTTTATCAAAAATGGCGATGGCCAGTATTTCATTATAGACAGCCCGTCGGCAATTGCGTTACATAGAAAGTGGCTTGAAGAAAATAATCACATTTATTTTGCCTTGGATTTCAGATTTATTGATCAACGTGTTTTGGAGGAGATGGCCTTTTTTCTAGACAAATTGAATAATAGGATAGACCATATTATAATTATGAGCGGGTTGAATGAATATAAAGCGTTTCAGTCAGTGTTATTGGCAGAGTGGGAAAATGTCTTTCAGGTCTGTCTGGAGGGACCGGTATTTACAGTCAAGCAATTACTTCCTTATTTAAAAGACAAGGGTAATATTATTGCCATATCTTCCATGAATTCCATCATGACTCATCCCAATAGAATTGCTTATGCATCAGCTAAAGCAGCGTTAAATCAATGGATACGTAATCTGTCCCAAGAGTTAAAGGAGCAAAATATATGTGTAAACGCAATTTTGCCTGGGTATATTTATGAAGATAACTATTGGAAACAGGAGTTAATACAAACAAAAGAAAACGGTAAGAATATCAAGGATTACTTAATAAAATATAAGAATGTAGTTGATTTAACCAATTTTCTGCTGATTGAAAATGATGGTGCAATAAACGGACAATTAATCGTTGTAGATAAAGGATTCAGTGTTTAGGCATATTTTCCGGCTCTCCTGGTCAAATGATTCATCTTGACACTAAAACATCATATATTTCAGGAAATATTCAGAAAAAACCGGATTAGATGTAAGCGGAATGACCTCAGCACTTTCGGCTATCCATGCGGTTTTTTTCATTAAATTGCTATCTTGCAGGAGCATCGCCGCACCTTTGTGGGCGGCATTGCCGATAATGCGTGTCACCGGTAAAAGCTCTGACGGGATCAGCCCGATCTTAGCGGCGTGCCTCAGATCCAGGTAATTGCCGAAACCGCCGGCCATGTAAAAATCCTCGATCTGTGTTTTTTTGATCCCGGCTATTTCTGCCAATGTTTCGATTCCCGCCCGGAGCGCACTTTTAGCAAGCTGGATTTTCCTGACGTCTTCACAGCTGATTCCGATCCCTTCGTGCAGTTCCACTGACTGGCCAAGATATCCCGTTTCATCCATTAGCCCCAAGTCCAGCATGACTGCCAAAGCATCCACGATCCCGCTGCCACAGATCCCGATAGCTGGAGCATGACCGATGGTAGTAAAATTCATCTTCCCGTTTTCCGCCCAGACCTTGTCGATCGCCCCTGTTATCCCATAAGAACCGCAAGACAGTCCATAGCCTTCAAACGCCGGCCCGGCAGCAGTCGAAGTGCAGTACAGCCGTCCGCCGTGCATCAGCGCAAGTTCGCCGTTGGTTCCGACATCCGCCAGCAAAGCAGTTTTACCGCTATCGGCCATACCGCTGGCCAGAATCGCGGTTACGATATCGGCGCCGGCAAATGCCGCTATACATCGCGGGATATAGATGGCAGCGGAAGCATTCAGGCCGAGTCCCGTCGAACGGGAAGTGATGGTTTCACCGAATACGCAGTCAGCTTCAAAGGGAGCCTTGCCCAGTGCTGCCGGGTTTTTACCCGTCAGCAGATAAAGCATCGTCGTATTGCCGGTAATAACAGCGCCGTCGATCTCGTCGGGAGTGATCTGTCTTGCTCCGGCCAGCCCGAGGATCATTTCCCGCAGAGCTGCCCGCACACTGCCGGTAAGTTCCGGCAGGCCGCCGTGCATGGCGCTTTCAATCCGGCTGATAATGTCCGCCCCCCATGCAGTCTGCGGATTCATACCGATTGATGATGAAGTCTTGCCGCCGCCTGTCAGTGACATATGAAGCGTGGTGGTCCCGATATCAATGGCTAGCCCCCACTGTGAATAAAAACACTGTGAGTAAAATGAAGAAACGGCTTCCGGTACGGGGCAAGCATCCGAATAACTGGGAATGACCAGCGGATTCCGGTTAAGGCATACGGTAATATCGCAATGAATCCTTGTCTGGCAGGCAAGGCAAGGCGCTCCGGAAATCGAAACCGTACATTTTTTACAAAGTCCTTTTCCGCCGCAAGTCCTTGCAATTTCGATGCCATTGTCAGATAAAAGATCCGCAAGCAGAATTCCTTCCGGGGCCGAAAGCGTCGTGACAGACGATTCATTTTCCATAACTTTAACTATATGGTCGGCAGCGGCTTGATAATTTGTTTTTAAGTCCTCTATAACCATAGTTACACGTCACCTCATGTCCGCTTTGGCGGAACAAAATCAATAGTTGATACACTTCGGCCAGGCCATGAGCAGTAACGAAGCACCAAAACGTCATGCCCAGCCAAGACAGCTTTAGCGCACGCAGTTGCCGCTTACCCTATCATAAAATATAACACACAGCCCCTTCCAAAACAACCCGCACCAGATTTTTATGCCAGAATTTAAAAAAATTGACTTTTTATGGATGTAACTTGAAAAATGGGGAAGAATCCTATAAAGAAGCTTTATAAGATGCGATTGCAAACCATAAAAACAGCTAGAATAAATGAAAGCGATGGGGAAAATGAAAATAAAAGTATCGACAGAAACAAATTCAGCAATCAGTAAAAAGACAGGCAGTGGACTTCTGCAAAAGAAAAAATCAAAAAGCCAAACTGCCGCCGGACCGGTTACGGTTCCGCAAATCATACCGGAAACCAAGCCGGAAATAAAACCCCGGCCCAAGACCGAGCCAAGTCGTCCTAAGACCGTTCCTGAACCTATTCCGTCACCGGAAGTATGGCCGCTGGCGGAACCGGAGATTACACCGGAAACACCGCAGACAGAGCCGTCGATTGAACCGTTGAAATTATTTGATACCGATCCCGAAGCAGACAGTCTTGACTCCTTATGCGGAGAGGATTCCGTGCGGGCTTATTTGCGGGAAATCAGCTCGATCCCCCTTCTGGAAAAGGATGAGGAAATCAAGCTGGCCAAACGGATCGCTCTGGGCGATGAGTCAGCAAAAGAACTGCTGACCAATGCCAACCTGCGTCTGGTAGTGAGCGTTGCCAAACGATATGTGTCGGCCGGCAACATGAACCTGCTTGACCTGATCCAGGAGGGCAATATCGGCTTAATGAAAGCAGTAGAAAAGTTTGACTACCATAAAGGCTTTAAATTCAGCACCTATGCCATCTGGTGGATCAGACAGGCCATTACCAGGGCCATCGCTGACCAGTCCCGCATCATCAGGATCCCGGTGCATATGAAGGACCTGATGAACCGCGTTTCCAAGGTTTCTCGGGAATTTACCGCCGACACCGGCAGGGAACCCAGCATATCCGAGTTGGCCGGCCTGATGCGGATGTCGGAAGAAAAGATGGAAGAAATCGTCAAACTCTATCAGGACACCGTCTCGCTTGACGGCCCCATCGGGAAAGAAGAAAACACGTTTCTGATTGACTTTGTGGCCGATGAAAGCATGAAAGATATCTTTGCTGAGGTCGATTATATGATGCTGGGAGATGAAATAGACAGCATCCTGGAAGGCCTGAGTGAAAGAGAGCAGCGGATCATCCGGTTGCGCTTCGGCTTTGTTGACGGGCGTGTCTGGACGCTGGAAGAAGTAGGACGCGAATACCAGGTCACCAGAGAAAGAATCCGTCAGATCGAAGTGAAAGCCCTGAACCGGCTGCGGATGAAAAGCGAAACCAAAAAACTTCTGGCTTATCTGATGTGATAAAGCATGTTACTGTTCGCTCCCACATGGCCTGCACAGTAACGTGATTTGCGCTTGAGCACGGATCGGGCAAGCAATGGGCAAGTAATGGACAAGACAAAATCGCTGTCTTGTGCTAGAATAAGATTATTAAAAAGTACGGCAAGATAAACACCACCGCCGCATGGAGGGAACATGAAAAAATTACTAGCAGAAACAGAACGCTTACGGTTGCGACTGATGGAAGAAGACGACGCCGAAGCGGTATTTGCGTGGATGGGCGATGAGCGGGTTGCCGAATATATGCGCTATACCAGGTTTCAGTCCGTCCTTCAGGTGAAGGAATGGCTGAACAGCATTAAACCGCAAGAAAACTCCTTTTTAATCGGTTTTGAAAGAAAATCCGACAATACTCTCATCGGCAGCGGTGCCGTAGGCTATGTCGAAAAAGAAAAAGCCTGGGGCCTAGGCTACAATATCCGACACGACTGCTGGAATCAGGGCTATACTACAGAAGCAGTAAAAGCAATGATGAGATTTGTAATAGATCATTTTGATGCGCAGTGTTTCTATACCGAGCATGCCTTGGCAAACCCGGCTTCCGGTCGGGTACTAGAAAAATGCGGATTATCTTTCAGTCATTATGGCGTATATGCCAAAGAAGATCAGAGCCGCAGCTTCCGGGCCGGGTTTTACCGCGGGCATGTGGGCACCGATATATAAAGAAACACTGATGCCTCAGCATTTTCTAATAAAGATCATCAAATATAGACCATAACAACGCAAATTGACGCAAAAACATACAAAACGAAAGAATACGACATTTAATGAACTTTTTTTACTTTTCCCGCATAGAGTATAGTAAAGAAAACCACGCGGAGAAAAGTAAATGGATATTTTTTCAAAGCATATAACAGATCGCGAGAAAAAACACTGCGGCTGTGGGGAACGTGGGAGCCACGGAGCATATACCGGCAACGGATATGAGGACTATAGAGGTTATGGTGATCGCACTGGATATGGCAGTCAAGCCGAATGCAGCAGCTGTGCTATTTTTAACGGTCTGAATGAAGGCAGAAGTTCCTGCGGTTGTGGAAGCAGCAATAACTACAATGACAGCAGAATCTTTGAAGCGAACCGGGGCTGTGGCAGCTGTTCCTGTGATTCCAATCGTGGCGGCGGCAGCTGTTCCTGTGATTCCAATCGCGGCGGCGGCAGCTGTTCCTGCGACACCAGCCCAAGCTACAGCAGCTGTTCCTGCGACACCAGCCCAAGCTACAATAGCTGTTCCTGTGACACCAGCCCAAGCTACGGAAGCTGTTCCTGTGACACCTATGAAGAAAGCGGATGTTGTGATACCTACAAAGAAAGCAGAGGCTGCGGAAGCTGCAGTACCTATGGCAATGATAACTATGGCAGCTGTAATCCTTGCGCTGAGCGTAAATCCTGTGACAGCGGCGGCAGTGACAGTTGTGGCTGTGTGAATCCGAGCTGCGGTATTTACGTACACTGTGACAGTTGCGGCTACTATGAACCGAAAGGCTGTGATAATCATGGCAGGAGCGAATGCAGCTGTAAAGATCCGCAGAGCTCAAACGGCAATGACTGCGGCTGCGGCTGCCAGAACGAGCCCAGGTCTTGTGGCTGTGCCAGTTATGACAGTTACAGCGAAAGCTGCTGCAATGTCTGCCATGCGCCGCGAGCCAGTTGCGAATGCGGCAGTTACAGAGCAAGCAGCCAGAGCAGCTCATGCTCCTGTAAAGGTCGTGATGGCGGCCGTAAGGGCAGTTCCGAAGAATTCAGTCTCGGTTTCAACAGTTTTGCGGGATTCAGCTCTCAGCTCGGTGTCAAATGCTATGAAAAGCTGCAAGGAAAACCCAAGAAATGCCGGAAGCGCGGAAAATTACGCTGCCGCTGCAAGACCGATATGATTCAAAGAGGAATCTGCGACATTAAAAAAGGTCTTGAACTAAGCCAGAAGGGTTACAAAGAAATCTGCTGTAACAGTTTCTATGAAGGTGAGCAGTCTCTCTGCGCAGCGATCGAGGTAATTCGTAAAGGTTTAATCGACTTCAACAAAGGACTGCCGGATGTTCAGCCTTGCGTTACCTGTGACGGATGGAGGATACTTTACATGGGTGTCTGCCATATCGACGCCGGCTTAAAGGAACTCTGCAAAGGCAATAAAGAACTGAGTAAACACTGCTATGATAAGTGCTCTACCGAGGAAATTAAGAAAGGGATCTGCAGTCTTGAGGAAGGTCTGAAAAAATTCACCAAAGCATTGATTGATATCTTATATTGATCTGTCTGTGCGCCCAATTTCCCTATAATAATTAGTAAATTTTATATTATAAAAAGTTTTTTGTCGAAAGGTTTATTTATATCTGCAATGCAGATTCTGCACCGTGCAGATTCTGCGACACGCAGAAAACGATATCCCGCACGCCGGCAGAATGGCGTGCGGGATATCTTGCCGATCTTTCTGATAGCACATGGGCATAAAAGCAGCATGCAGATGTTATTTAGATTCTAGTATGCTCAGGCTGCATTGTGTCACCGCTCCGTCTTTAACAGTATGTATCTCCTCTATCTTCAAGTATTCTGCAAAATTCCAATCCATGGTCACGGTTTCCAGGAAACCATTGATGGCATCGGTGAACCATTTGTTAACCCTGTTCTTTAGTAGTGCATACAGCAGTGCCAGCGGGATCAAATATATTTTAATATTCAAGTCGGTTGCCTTGCTGGTGATCTTCACTTGCTGAAAGTCTTTGATCTCTTTGTCCTGAGTGATGTGAAAGGTTGGCTTGGCCGTAACAGTAAGAGAGAAGTCGCAGTGTGGCATGACTTTCCCACAAAGTATCAGTATGGCATCAAACTGAAGTTTTATGCCTTCCGGTGTCAGATTCGCTTGGCCCTTAGTGAACCGCAAGCTGACGGGAATACCCAATAATTTGTCTATTTCCTTGCATTCCAGCGGTTTGGCCAGTAATAAGCTTTGCTGAACCAAAGTCAGGTATTCCTTCTTGAATATCGTATCCCGATCCAGCAGATCCATGATCGGACCAAAGAGCAGATTAGCACTGATTTCCAGTTGTTCATTGGACGCTTGCTGTACATTGGACGCTTGCTGCTGCTCCTCCGTCATTACCGCCTCCGGTTCCGAGGTGGCAATCAGTTGGATTTTTTTCATGTCGTTACTGGCAGCCAGACAGAAGGTGAGCGGCAGAAATTTTTCGTCAATATCGAAGTCAAATGTGGCGAGCTTCCAGTTATGGTAGCGATCTGTCTCGTTCAAGCAATAGGTGAGCAGGCGGCCTAAATCGACATAATGAGGTAAGGTATGTTCTATTGTCGTAACAGCATGGATCCAATTCCCGAAAGATAGCAGCACAATGGCATATTTTCCTGGGCTGCCATCATCGTTTTTCTGAATCTGTAGCTTGAAATTATGCCAATGAGGTTCTATTAACAGTGCTTCATTATCCAGGTCATAAAACATATCATTATAATGCGCAAGCCGGTAGCGACCCGATCGGACGACCACAAGGAATGAAGGAACTCCGTTGACCAACTTAATATCGG
>QMCD01000834.1_pt1 | contig 49786 bp, 46 predicted proteins | sample 1821841 | NCBI WGS metagenome assembly QMCD01 (sample SAMN01991225, study PRJNA193472) | Termite gut metagenome, whole genome shotgun sequencing project. | isolation source: worker | host: Macrotermes natalensis
GAACATCCAAAAGGATATCCTTGGGCAGTCACTTCTTCAGTTCCCAGGAATTATCGGCGTTTCCGGCGGCGATTTCCCGTAACATGCAGGGCACGTTCTCCACCCGCTGCGCCGCCTCGGCCAAGGCCGCCTCGCTCTTCGTCAGCCATCCCATCTGGGTGAGCGTGTCAATCCAATTTCGGCCTTGCTCGACCTGTGCCAGAAATCGACTTGCTTGGTGACACAAATAGCGGCTCGGGACGGTAAAGGGATATGGCTCGACGATTTCGGGAATGCTTTTTTTCATTTCCAAACCGGCGGCGAAAATGCGCAGGAACCGGGCAGCGTCGAGTTGACGCAGCATTTTTCGTGTTCCCGGCGGCCTGTAGGGTAAAATGCCGCTACGGGCGATAAAGTATAAAAACGGCAGAAAAATGAGCACAAAAAGCGGCGTGCCGATACCAGGAAAATATCGTATCAAAAACTGCGATATGGCAAGAACACTGATGGTTGACGCCGGCAATTGTGTACCGAAGTCCATAAAAATCGCTTCAAATTTCGGCATGATCCACATCATGCAAAAAACGGGAACCACCATCATCACCGGAAAATAGCCGCAGAACCACGCCAGCCGGATCAGCGATTGCAGTTGCACAAAGCTCATTCGCCGCGCTTCGTCGACCGTCTGGGCCAGCAAGGCACCGATCTGATCCGTGTCGCCGCCCAAGCGAATCAGGCCGACGGCGTCGTGCCGCAACACGCCTCGGCAAGCCTGCGCGGCGGAGGCGATGGAATGGCCGTCACGAAGATTTTGGGCAAATCGCAACACTTTGTTCCGGTAGCGGGGACTCCACCCGGTCCGAGCGTAGGCCTCCAAAACCTCCTCGACGGGCGTGTCGGTTTCCAGCGCGTTTTGGATCAGCACGAGCATCATGCGTTGCCGCCGCACCTTGATGAAAAACAGGATCAAGATGACAACCGGCCCGAAAGTGAGCACCGGCCCCCAAAAATACAGCATCAACAAGACCGCGAACAAAGCCAGCGGTATGATGAGGAAAAAGGTGATGAGGAGTTTTCTTAGCATAAAGGTGCAGGATGCCAGGCGTAAGGTGTAGGGATATTCTCACGAACTCAGTGTCGTAATTAGTTTTATCAGCGGCAGAAACATGGCGGTGACAAAAAATCCGACGAGGGAAAGGAATGCAAAGCAGACGAATGGGACAACGGCGGTGGCTAAAATCAGTGTCGAACCGCTACGCTCTTCTTCTAGCACGTCCAGACCGTGCCGCAGGGCGTTGGGAATACTGTCATTTTTTTCGGCCATGCGAACCAGCGGCTGAAGCCAGGCGGGGAAAAGCAAGGGGTAAATGGCAATGAGCGTGGAAAGTTTCGTGCCGTCTCCGGCCAAGTCGGCGGCCTGAAGGCACTTTTTGTACAACGATCTGTTAAAACGAAAACTTCGGGCGGCCAGTCGGAACGCCTCGTCGAGCGGCCTGTGCAAACGCAGTGAAGCCACAATCTGTCGGATCAATTTTTCCACGGCCAGCGTCCAAAAAATCTGACCGATGACAGGCACGTAAAACCAAAAGGCCGGAAAAAGAAGACGCTGAACAACCAACAGACCTAAAAGGCCGCCGCCGAGGATGTACCAAGTTTGCGGCTCGTACAAAATGTGGGCTCCCGCCAGCGTCAACACCGTCATAACCGGCAATTCCATGCCGAAATCTTCAAAAACGCTTTCAAATTGCAGGGAGAGGAAAAGGGTGAGGAACAGGGACAAGGCCATAACCAGCAGCAGAAACAGCGGGTAGGAGGCAATGTCCGTGAGATGTTGTATCGTTTTTGTTTTCGCTTGCTCGGCCACGGTCAATTCGGCCAGATAATCGGGAAAATCCCCGCTCTTTTGGGCGGCGTCGAGCAAGTGCGTCAGCTTTCGCGGCAGTCCGGCCATCGCGGCGGCGTTGGGGATGTCGAGTCCCTTGTCGAGTTCGTCGGCGAAACGCAGCAAAGCTCGCTGCCGGGAATTTGATCCGTCCGGCCTGTCAAGGATCGAAAGCCGTATCGCCTCGCTGAGCGACAGCTTGGAACGCAGGGCTTGGGAGATGAGGAGTAAAGTTTCGTACATGATTTCGTTGAGAGTTGAGAGTGGAAAGTTGAGAATGATGAGAAAAGAGTCCTAAACCGCGTGTAACAACTCTTTACTCGCAACTCCCGCACTCCTACCGGCTACATTCCCGTCATCTTATACAGCAAATACCCATACGGAAAAACAATCGTACACAAATATGCGGCCAAGACCGCTCCACCGAGGAAAAACATGCCGGCGACCGGCAGCCAAAGTTCCAGCCGTTCCAGACGGCTCTTGGCCCGGTACGTGCTCATTTCGCCGTACTGTTTCAGGCCATCGAGCAAAATCTCTTGGTCGGGAATGCCTTTCACCCAGCGAATGAGGGGAGTCAGCACGGATTTTTTATCCGGCCTGTTTGGCGTGACAAACTCCGCTTCACTTTCCCGGCTCCAAACCGGATCATCCACCGTTCGCGTCGCCAGCCACAGCGCTCGGTGCAACGGCAAATTCGCACGCACCAGCAAGGCCAGCACCTGGGCGAAAGTCGACCGGGCCAAATCGCGGTTGGCGCGGCGGAGCCAGAAAAAAAACGGCGGCGGACGAAAGGTCAGCAACACGGAACGACTGGAATGATAGCACCAATGTCCGTAAATGGCCCAAAGCACTACCGGGACCAACATCATGCACACAAAATACTGTGTCGGGTAATCTCGGCACAGTTCCAGCTTGTCAAAAACGGGGCCGAGCACGGGCAGCGTGAATTCAAACGCACGGTAAAATTCGGCGAAGACGGGGCCGATGATGAAAAGCGAGCCGCTCAGCAGTATCCATAAAATGCTGAAAACGAACATGGGATAAAGGCTTGCGCTGAGGAGAAAATTTCGGGAATCGCGCAACATTCGGACATTTTTGGCGACGAGTTCCAGCGTTCCGGCGAGATTGCCTGATTCCAGCCCGGCCTCGATCACAGCGGCATAGGCGGGCGGAAAAGCGGCGTCATTTCGGATGGCCTCGGAAAGCGACTGGCCTGATTCAAGTTTTGCAGCCAGTTCTCGAACCCGGTTGCCCAGTTTGCGCGGCAAATCCCGGCTGCGCTGAAGCAAGGCGTCTTCGAGGGGAACATTCAGGCGAACCAGCGCGGCAATCTCATCGCACAGGCCGATCAGTTGGTCGGATTTGAGCATCATATAGACCTTCAGAAAACAAAATCGAAGGGCCAACCAGCGGAAGGCCCGGCTTTAAGGGCAGCAGATCACGGCTTTCGATAGTACGACGCTTGGCCGCGGCATTTCTCCCAAAAAATTTCACTTTTCTTCGGCATAATGCCGATCATTTTCCGCCTCGCGCAAATTTCCGAGCACTTCGTAGGCCTGGGCACGCAGCAGGAAATAGTTGGGAGCACCATCGGGATCGACGCGAATGGCCCGGCTGAACTCCTTGACGGCCCCGGCTGCGTCGCCTTGTTTTAACTTGAGCTTTCCACGCACTTGGCATACTTCGCCGGTGTCGGACAGCCCTATGTTACGTAGTTGTTTTGACGCTTCCTGCAAATCCGCCGCCGCTTCATCATCACGATCCGCAAATTCAAAAAATGTCGCCCGACCAAGGAGAAATTCAATGTTGTCAGGGTCGATCTCAATCGCTCGGTTGAAACTTTGCTCCGCTTTGGCCAGATCAGAGAATTGAAGAATCGTTCCGTGCAAAAAATATGCCCGACCCTGTTCATCCCCGCCGATGGGCAGAATTTGTTCAAGAAATAGCAGGGCTTCGTCCGCGCGGCTGGTCCGCCAGAGCAGCAAGGCCAGCTTGACACGAATGCCGCCCTCTTGCGGGGCCAGTAACAGGGCCGCTCGGTAATCACTTTCGGCAGCTTCCGGTTGAGCATATTCGGCGAACAGGTCTGCCCTGTCCGCAAATTCTTGCGCCGTTTCCGGTTCCGTTTCGAGAATTTTCAAACGTTCTTCGATGGCCGGATTGAGCAGTTTCAGCAAATGATGCCGTAGTCCGAAATAGGCAAGAATGCCGAAGACGAGGTACAGAACATAAAAGAGCGGCGGTGTGGGCCTAGAAATAAAGAGAAAAAAAACGAAAACGAGGGTAAAAACAATCCCCACGCAGAGAACCGTGCGTTCCGTCTGGGCCTGCCGCTCTTCCGCATCGCGCAAAACGGCGGGGCGGATGGCATCGATGATTTCACGGATATCTTGCGCCACGGCTTTACAATTTGAGCATTGATAATGGGAAATTGAACTAGGTGACGCAAGCGTTTTCCGAATTGATATGAGCTATCGCTTGCGTCCCTCTATTGTCAATGGTCCGCCGTCAATTGTCAACTCTTCTTGTAAACTTCTTTCGGGTCGAACATCGGTGTGCCAAGCGTCTCAAAACCTTCGGCATTGTCGGCCACTTTTCTAAAAAAGCAGCTCTTGTAACCGGTGTGGCAGGCCGCCCCGCCGACTTGGTCGACCTTGAGTAAAACCGTGTCGTTGTCGCAGTCGAGGAAAATGTCCGACACGTTCTGCACGTTGCCGCTTTCTTCGCCTTTTCGCCACAGTTTTTTTCTGCTCCGGCTGTAATAGACAGCCCTGCCGGTCTTGACAGTCTCGTCATAGGCTTCTTCGTTCATGTAGGCGAGCATCAAAACATCGCCGGTCTTCTCATCTTGGGTGATAACGGGAACAAGGCCTTCGCCCTTCGTAAAATCAGGTTTCAGCATGGCTATCCTAATGGATGGAAAAATTTGTTTTAATCGATTACAATGCTTCTTTCCGCGTACAATTTGAACCGGTGTTTCTCAGGAAACACGGTGTGCGGGAGGCCCCTCGGTCCGTTTTTTGTGCGGAGCATAAACGGTAGGTATTATAGCCGAAGGAATAAAATGCGACCAGCCCCGATAGATTGCCCGAATTTTTTCGATTGAAAACCATGCCCCGCCACGCCTTTACCCTAGTCGAAGTTTTGCTCGTGCTGACCATCATGGTGGCACTGGCCGCGGTGGGAGTACCGCTGCTCCGCGGTTCGCTGGAACAGCAGCGGCTACGCTCGTCGGCGAATATGATTCGCGGCGAATGGCACGACGCGCGGCTCCGTGCCATGGAAGACGGCCAGATACTCTGCCTGCGCTGTCAGCTCGGCGGCTCGGAAATTATCATTGACCGTATTCTTGATGCCCACTTCACGGCCGGCCTTTCCTCACGGGAGACCACGGATCGATTTGACATCTTAGGCGAACTTGATCCGTTTGAAAAAGGCAATTTTACGGGCGAGATGGAAGATTTTATTCTCAAAGACCCCAGTAGAGTGGAAGAAGGTGGGCCGACGAAATCGGTGAGGCTGCCTGAAACGGTTTTTGTGGCTGATGTCGTGGCCTTACCAGATGAACGAGCCGCTTTTTATTTAGGACTGACCACGGCTGGCGAGGAAGAAATCGAAGAGAATGCGTCAGAAAATGAGGTGGTCACAAATCAGGAAATACGCTACGGCGAAACGAGTGGCTCCGATGGTGCCGTTTGGTCGACGCCGATCTTTTTTTATCCAGACGGCACTACATCCGCGGCAGCCCTGCTCTTGAAGAATGATCGTGGACTCTGCGTTGAAGTTCGCCTGCGCGGGCTTACGGGAATTGCCCGGATGTCTGAAATGTCGTCCGAAGAAACATACGGCGGCGAACTGGACGCCTCTCGCCGGCGAGCGGTGATCCCGTGAGCTGTGGCCCATGACGGGACAGAAGAATTTCCGCAGGAATCCCAGCGAGGGCTTGATTTTAGATTTTTTTGCGGTTAGACTTTCAGCAACCTTTGGAAGATGCCGTGGGGGGCGTTTGTGTTTTGCCGTGTTTCTGCCGCAAAGCCGAGATGCGGTACGGTTAAGTGGCTTGGGTACATTGTGTGGCGGGTAGAAAATTTGCATTTGAGGTAAATTATGACCAAAAAAGAGATCGTTCGTTCCATCTCGGAAAAACTTGAATTGACGCAATTGCAAACCAAGGAAATTGTCCAGAAAACGTTCGATGCAATTATCGAAACTATTGTCGAGGATGGCCGGATTGAGCTGCGCAATTTCGGCGTCTTTGAAGTTAAACGTCGTGCCGCTCGGAAAGCGCGAAACCCGAAAACCGGGGCCGAGGTCAATGTCAAGGAAAAATGTGTCGTCACATTCAAGCCCGGAAAGATCATGGAAGAACGTGTGATGAAACTGATCGACCGGGATAAGCAAAAGTAGCCTTGTTGCATAACTTCAAACTAGCACGAATGGGCAAGGCATGCGTATTCCCCGCTACCCAGGGATGATGGCTTGCTCGCTCCGCGTGGGCGGTTTTTTTGGACAAATTCCTACGACCGAACGGAAAAATTTCTCCAGTTTCGAGGCGGGAACTTCCGATACGAGGTTCGAAGGGTCGTTTTTTTGATCCAAATCAAACCAAGCGTTGTCTGTCCAGAGAGCGAGACCGGCGTTTCGCGGAGAAATACCATGCTGCATAAATCGTTTTTGGCCCTCATGTTGGGGGTTGTCTTATTAAGCTCGACCGGTTGTTTGATTCCCCTGTATTCAGGCGATACGACACGTCGCAACCAGCAGTTGATCTATAATTCGGAAGGCCTGAGGCTCATCCATGACGAATGGGAACGTTTCTGGTTCCTCGACCAACCGAACCATATTACGCCTTACAGAACGCACGGCGGCGTGATATAATACGCCTCGGTCGGTGTCGCGTCCGCGCGATGACGCAGCATGTGTTTCCCGGAAAACCGAAAGTCCGATTGCTTGTGTCAAGCGACACCGCCAAGCAGTCCGGGGTTTCGGTTCTTCTATTTCTTCTGGTCGTTTTATGCCACGCTATCTTATCCCATTTCATCCGAAGCGGCATCCGCATTTTTTTACCGACGTTTTGGTCATCGGCGGCGGCCTAGCCGGTTTTCGCGCCGCCTTGGCCGTCGATTCGGCTCTGCAAGTGCTCCTGATTTGCAAAAATGGCCTGGAACAATCCAACAGTATGAACGCTCAGGGCGGAGTTGCGTCCGTTTGGGCCGAGAATGACAGCATCGAAGAGCACATTGAAGACACGTTCGCGGCGGGCGGCGAACTGTGCGACCGCGTTGTCGTCGAAAAAGTCGTGCGCGGCGGCCCGGTGGAGATCCGGCAACTTATTGAAATAGGAACAAAATTTGATAAAAAAGCGGACGGCGAAATTCTGCTTGGACGCGAGGGCGGCCACAGGAGCAATCGCATTTTGCATTCCAACGGCGATTCGACAGGCCGGGAAATCATGCGTTCCGTCATCGAAGAGGCCAAACGCCGTCCGAACATTCGCATTTGGGAAAACACGTTTGCACTGGATTTGCTCACCGTTGACCGATGCTGTCGCGGCGCGATCGTATACTGGAAAAAGCACGACGAAAAGGAACTCGTCTGGGCCAAGCAGACGATTCTGGCCACCGGCGGTCTAGGACAGCTCTACCGGGAGACGACAAATCCCGAAGTGGCGACGGGCGACGGCATTGCGATGGCATACCGGGCAGGGGCCGCGATCCGTGACATGGAATTTGTCCAGTTTCATCCGACCGTACTGTACATCGCAGGCAGCAGCCGCAGTTTAATCACCGAGGCCATGCGGGGAGAGGGTGCGAAACTTGTCGACCGGCAGGATAATCGTTTCATGCCGGATTACGATGAACGCGGCGAACTAGCTCCGCGGGACGTGGTGAGCCGCAGCATCGTGCAACAGATGGAAAAAACAAATTCGCCGAACGTGTATCTCGATTTGACGTACAAGCCGGCGGACTGGATTTATGCGCGCTTTCCCGGCATTGCGGCAACCTGTCGACGGTTCGGCATTGACATCGCTCGTGACAAAATTCCGGTCAGGCCGGGCGCACATTATTCGATGGGCGGCGTGAAAGTTGATCTGGACGGCCAAAGTTCGCTCGCAGGTCTCTGGGCGGTGGGCGAAGTGTCCAGCACCGGCCTGCACGGCGCGAATCGATTGGCGTCAAATAGTTTACTCGAAGCGTTGGTGTACGGCGAATCGGCGGGGCGGCTGGCGTCGGAGAATGCACAAAAAATGCCGGATGATTACCAAGCTGAACCGATAGAAAATCCGCCGTTACTTTTATCGCCGGGCGACGTGCCGCTGTCGCGCCTCATTGATCTCGGCGACATCCGCAATGCGCTGAAAAGTTTGCTGTGGCGCAGTGCCGGCGTGGTTCGCCATGAAAGAGGCCTGCAACATGCGCTGGAAGACACGCTGCATTGGTCAAGTTACGTTTTTGCTCAGCAATTCCAAGACGTGGCCGGCTGGGAAATTCAGAACATGCTGACGGTCGCCAAGTTGATCTTGGAAGGAGCACTCCGACGCAGAGAGACGCGGGGAGGGCATAACAGGGAAGATTTTCCTGGCACGCTGCCGAAAGCGGAGCATTCCGTTTTCCAGTGGGATGCGGCCATCCAAGCGAGAGGCGTCGAATGAACCGCACGGACATTCCGATTCGCTTCGACCTACATGATAGAACCGCCGTGTTGACGTTGCGCCGCCCGGAGCACAGCAATGCCCTGTCGCTGGAACTATTGGGACTGTTCACTCGATTTCTGGACGAAATCCGCGAAAATGCCCGGTGTCACATCCTGCTGTTGAAAGCGGAAGGCAAAAATTTCTGCGGCGGCCTCGATTTGAAAGAAGCGGCCCGTTCTCACGAGAATGCGAGAACGATGCCGTTTCTGGTCGTGGAAATCCTCGCCAAGCTCCGGCGGCTTCCGCAAATGGTCGTGACTGTGGCTCACGGAGCTGCCCGTGCCGGCGGCGGCGGGCTTGTGGCGGCCTCGGATTATGTCGTTGCATCCGAAGATTTTAACATCGCGTTTCCCGAAGTGCGGCGTGGTTTGCAGCCTGTCCTGCTCTTTCCCCTGCTACGCCGTCGATTATCAAGTTCGGCACTGGGTGAACTGCTTTTATCGGGCCAGGCGGTGGATGCGAGCCGCGCACACCAGCTTGGACTTGTCCACAAAGTCGTTGAAACCGGGCAAGAAAATGCGGCGGCGGAATATCTCGTGAGCGAGTTTTTCCGAGCCGATCCCGCTTCTGTCAGGGCCGCCAAGGAAATGATCGTCCGGCAGGAAAATGCTTGGGCAAAGTGTTCGCTGGAGGAAGAATTAGAAGAAGGCTTGGAACGGCATCTTGCCTCGTGGTTTTCGCCCGCCGGTCGGGAAGGTGTGGCGGCATTTTTGGAAAAACGCGAACCTCGGTGGGAGTGATATTTGGCGTGTTGCCTGACCGTCATGCCAGCCCCGATCAGAATGGTAGGTCAGGTTTCTGAAGCCTAACAGCCGCTCGGAACCACGCTCGTAGAAAACGGTGGTACGAGGAGAGCCTCCGTTGCCAATCCGATAATTTTTGTTCTAATGGGGTTGAATTTCGTCTTGAATCGTGTTTCATAAGTTACCCGTCTCGGCTTTAGTTTTACAGAATACCGTCGCCCATAGCCCACCCTCACCTGATTGGGGGAGGGAATGACGGATCGTTTTGTTGCCCGACCCCAACCACCAGCCCTTCTACCCAGCCATGTCCGAACAAAACCCGGCCCCCCAAGAACATGAACATGCGGCGCACGAACATACGGAGCACGGTCACGGCTCGCAAGTTAGCCCTCGCATGACGCTGGTCGCCATCGCCCTGTTCCTGCTGCTTTGCGGCTATGGCTACATGGTTCACCAGGGCTTGCCGCAAAAGTGGACCGGAATGGCCAACGAGGTGCATGGCACGGATCATGGGGACGCGGGGCATGACGAAGGCGAGGAAGCGGCACCGGCGGACGCTCATGCCACACCGGCTGCCGACCACGGCGCGAAAAAGCCGCATCCGCCGTATTACATGATTGCGCCTTTTGCAATTCTACTGCTCTGCATAGCCCTGTTGCCACTCATCCCGGCCACGGAGCACTGGTGGGAAAGCAACACGAATCGCTTCATCGTGGCCGCCGTGCTGGGTTTCATCACGCTGGCTTACTACCATTTCGCTTGTGATTTTCCGGTTGAGCTGCACTGGCCTGCCCACAAAGTGGTCGATCCGGCCACGGCGGGCGGATTCGGCGTGACCACGGCCGTTTTCACCAACGCCATCGTGGCCGACTACATTCCGTTCATCGTGCTGCTGTTTTCGCTGTTTACCATTTGCGGCGGCATTCGCATTGAGGGCGATTTGAAGGCCAGTCCGTTTGTCAACTCTGTGATTTTGGGCATCGGCTGCGTTTTGGCCAGCATTATCGGCACAACCGGGGCGGCCATGCTGCTGATCCGGTTGCTGCTCGAAACGAACCAGCAGCGAAAATACAAGGTTCACACGGTCGTTATGTTCATTTTCTGTGTCTGTAACTGCGGTGGCTGCCTCACGCCACTGGGCGATCCGCCGCTTTTTCTCGGTTATCTGAAAGGCATCGAATTCACTTGGACACTTTTTGCGCTCTGGCCGGCTTGGTTGTTCGTCAACTTGATTCTGATCGGCTTTTATTTCCTCTGGGACACGATTTGGTTTTATCCGAAGGAATCCAAAGAAGACAAAGCGGCGGACAACGCGGAAAAAACGAGCCTCAAAATCACCGGCCTAGCCCTGAACGCTCCGCTGCTCGCTGGCGTGGTGCTCGCCGTCGCTCTGTTGGCTCCGACGAAAATGGTGCCGGGCACGGAATGGTACCCGTGGTATTTCCTGCGTGAGGCCGTGCAACTCGGTCTGTGCATGATCTCGCTGATTCTCGGCAGCAAGGCCATTCGTAAGGCAAACAGCTTCAATTTTCTGGCCATCGGCGAAGTGGCGGCCCTGTTTTTCGGCATTTTCATCTGTATGCAGGTTCCGCTCCAGATTTTGAACTTTGAGGGCAAAAACGTGGCCATCGTGCAGGAAAAAACCGGTGCGGACGAAAAGCAACTGTTTTTCTGGTCGACGGGGGCTCTTTCCTCCGTGCTGGACAACGCCCCGACTTACGTCGTGTTCATGGAGCTGGCCAAGTCACTGTCGCCGAACACGGTGGCGGAGCTGAAAAACGATCCGAAGTGGGGGCCGGAATACGAAAAGGGCAACATGATCGCGGTTGGTAACACCGGCTTCATTGATCATTATCTGCTCATGGCTGTCGCGCTCGGGGCCGTGTTTATGGGCGCAATGACCTACATCGGCAACGGCCCCAACTTCATGGTCAAGGCCATCGCGGAACAGAGCGGCGTGAAAATGCCCAGCTTTTTCGGCTACATGGTTTATAGCTGCCTGATCCTGTTGCCTATTTTGGTCGTGATGACGCTGGTTTTCCTGTAAAATGCCGCTGTTGTTTTTTCAAGATCAAAAATGGGATGCTTATTGGCCGTGTTCCACGAGCTTACCGCTTGTGCGGGAATGACGGATGGCGTACCCGCCGGACGCCTCAAACCAGATCGGGGAGGGAATGGCGGTTAGTAAACAACTCTATTGAAAAACGACGGAGCCTCTCATGGACATCATTACCGGCAAACTTGGCCCGCGTGAACTGGCACTGGCCGGTGCGTTTGGTGTGCTGCTCGGATTGCTCCCGAAAGACAATCTGCTGTTTGTCGCGTTGGCCCTTTTGTTTTTTTTCAGCCACGCCAATCTCGTTGTCGGCGTCCTTGTTACAATCATTGTTTCTTCTTTCTCGCCGTGGGTGCATGAATACTGGGCGGACTCGCTTGGGACAATGCTGCTAACCTCGCCGGGCGGCCAGAGCGTGGTCGGCACGCCGTTCAAAATTCCGCTGATGCCGTGGACGATGTTGGACAACACCGTTGTGCTCGGCTCCTTCGTGACCGGGGCCGTGCTCTTCTTCCCCCTGTACTTTGTGATTTGGTTCCCGCTGAAAATGGTTTGGCCGAAAAAACAAAGTGGAATGTCGGAGCATGTGGCATAAACCGTGCCGTGACGAGGTGGGTTCCACCGGCAGCCTCTCGACCGCGATGCTGTGGCCGTGGCGGTCGCTTTTCCGTCTGTCGGCGAGAATCGAAACACCCCTCGCAGGGAACATTATTATTGATATAATCATTAAAAACCGTATTCACAGAACATTTTTTTACATTGCAAGGAAACCGTAATGACCATTGAAAAATCCCAATTGCCGTACAAAGTCGCCGACATGAGCCTCGCCGAGTGGGGCCGCAAAGAAATCGAACTCGCCGAAAACGAAATGCCGGGCCTCATGGCTCTGCGGAAGAAATACGGCGAAAGCAAGCCGCTCAAGGGGGCACGCATCGCCGGTTGCCTGCACATGACCATCCAAACCGCCGTGCTGATCGAAACGCTCACGGCCCTCGGAGCCGAAGTGATGTGGAGCAGTTGTAACAAATTTTCGACGCAAGACCACGCCGCCGCCGCCATCGCCGCCACGGGCGTGCCCGTTTACGCTTGGAAAGGCATGACCGATGAGGAATTCGACTGGTGCATTGAGCAGACCGTGATTTTCCCCGACGGCCAGCCGCTGAACATGGTTTTGGACGACGGCGGCGACCTGACATTTTTGCTGCACAAACCAGAATACGCCGAAATTATGAAGGGCGTGAAAGGCATTTCGGAAGAAACCACCACGGGCGTGCATCGCTTGGTGCAAATGCACGAAAAAGGCACGCTCAAAGTCCCGGCCATCAATGTCAACGATTCCGTGACGAAAAGCAAGTTCGATAATCTGTACGGCTGCCGGGAATCGCTGGCCGACGGCATCAAGCGAGCCACTGACGTGATGATTGCCGGGAAAGTCGTGGTCGTGGCCGGTTACGGCGATGTCGGCAAGGGCTGCGCCCACTCAATGCGGAGCTACGGCGCGCGGGCGATTGTCACGGAAATCGATCCGATTTGTGCGCTTCAGGCCGCGATGGAAGGTTTCGAGGTGATGACGATGGACGAGGCCGTGAAAGAGGGCAACATTTTTGTCACGACCACCGGCTGCTGCGACATCATCATGGCCGAACACATGGCAAAAATGCGGAACGATGCCATCGTCTGTAACATCGGCCATTTCGACGTGGAAATCGATGTGGCGGGACTCGAAAAGTATCCGGGCATCAAGAAAGTGAACATTAAACCGCTGGTGGATCGTTACACTTTTCCCGATGGCCACTCGATCATCCTGCTGGCGGAAGGCCGGCTGGTGAATCTCGGCTGTGCGACGGGCCATCCGTCGTTCGTGATGTCAAATTCGTTCACGAACCAGACGCTGGCCCAGATTGCGTTGTGGACGGAACCGGAAAAATACCCGATTGGCGTGTACATGCTGCCGAAAAAACTGGACGAAGAGGTGGCTCGGCTGCATCTGGAGCAGATCGGCGTGAAACTGACCACGCTGTCTGCGAAGCAGGCCGAGTACCTCGGCATCCCCGCCGAAGGCCCGTTCAAGCCGGAACATTATCGGTATTAGCGGATAGTGATTGTGGTTTGTGGATCGTTTTGAGCCGGGGACGTTCGTGCCCGGTTTTGCGAAATCACGTCACTCCTACGCAAGCGGCGTCATCTCCCTACGTGGCGTCGTTCTCCTTTCCGGGCCGCAGGCGTTCGCCGAACGTCTACTCCCAGCAGAGCCGGTACGCATCAAAGATCGGGCCATCCACACAGGTTCGCTTGTAGTCAAAAGAATCATCTTCCAGAGCGTTGCGATATTTGACGACGCAACCAAAGCATATCCCAAGGCCGCAGCTCATTGGCGTTTCCAGCGACACAAAACAGGGCAGCGACAGCCGCCGGGCCACATCAAAAGCCGCCCGAAGCATCTGCCTAGGGCCGCAACAGAGAATTTGCGTCGTTTCGCTTGGCCTGTAAACCAGCTCGATCAAGTCCGTGGCCACGCCATGATGGCCTGCCGTGCCGTCGTCCGTGGCAATGCGAACATCCACGTCGGTCGTTTTGAAATCTTCCACGCAGGCAAGGCGGTTTTTTGAACGTGCTCCATAGAGCAGCGTTTTGCGAGTCCTTAATTTTTCGCACAGCATGAGAAACGGCGTCTGGCCAATTCCGCCGGCGACCATGATCGTGTGCTCGTAATCATTCGGCGGAAAACCTTGCCCCAGCGGTGTCCAAAATTCCAACGCCGTTTCCGGCTTGACCTGCGAAAGCCTGCTCGTCATCTTACCGACCACGATGTAGACGACTTCCAAAGATCGCGCACCGCTGCGATAGACGGCCAGTGGCCGGCCGAGCAGAGGGTCGCTGGAGTAGGGGAGACGCAGCATGACAAACTGGCCGGGCGTGATGGGCGGCAGGGGGTGTTCCGTAATAAGAGCAAGCCGCCACGTATTTTCCGCCACAGGGACATTTTCCGCGACGATTCCTCGGCAGTGGTCAATTCTACTGAGATTTGTGCATCCGTGAGTGCCGTTCATGGTCGTTCGTTTTCTTTTTTTGAACTGTTTCGTCCCGTAAAAATTGGGGCTCGACACACCATGCCCCTATCGCTCCGCCTCACGTCGCGCGGCATGGCCCGATTTGATGAATTGCAGAGGGCTGTATGTCGAAGCGGATATATGGTCTGATATTAGCGTGAAGACGCAGAATCGCAAGCCATGCGGAAAACAAAGCGGGAAAACCTCGCAGACGCAAAGAAGACGCCTGTGCCCCCTATTGCCAGAACAACGATTTGATATATCATCCTATGACGTTCGGGCGCATAGCTCAGTTTGGTTAGAGCGCGGCCCTGATAAGGCCGAGGTCCATGGTTCGAGTCCATGTGCGCCCAGTTTTCTAATCCCTTTTGTTTCGCCCTCCGGTTTCACACCGAGCAGGGCGAAATTCTGAAGATTCATCACCGGAAAGACCGGAATCTTGCCTAAATTCTGGGCGGCGTAAAAAAATACCTCGGCCATTGTGATGGCAATGAACAAAAAGCGGTTCCTTGCCTATTTGAAACGATATTTGCTGTTGGTGCTGGACAATTCGAGTGCCCATCTCGACGGTCGCGTGAGGTTGTTGATCGAATCAAAGGGGGCAGCATTATTGTACTTGCCTCCGTACAGTCCCGACCTGAATCCGATTGAGTAAAGTTTTTCGAAGTTGAAGTCGGTGTTGCGCAAGGAAAAAATCCGTGACGTTCCGACCTTGCAAAAGTTCCTGCTCGAATCGGGACGGCTGTTTTGAAGGGCTGGCAACCGGAAGGAGCCGTAATGCTGCCTATCGCAACTCCTGTAACATCAGGGAGTTTAGGCGAGTTTTCGTGCGTTGCGATAAGCTGGATGGGATGTGCAATGCTTGTGGTGCCATTGCGAGTATTAACACATTCTTACGAATCTGTGTGTAAACTCCCGGAATCTTTCATTGCACTATTTGACTCCGCAGTCAATCGGTGGCCAAGTTTGGCATTATTCATTCCGCTTGGACAGGTAATCCCCGCTTTACCGCTCAAACATCTCTAAAATGCGTGCCAATCCAGAGCCGACGAGGTCTTCGAGCTTACCGATGCGGACGGAAATGCCTGCCGAGGCCAAAATGAGCGGAATGGCAATCGACATGCCGATGGCTGTGGTGACGAGCGCAAACATAATGTCGCCCGCCAGTTTGTCCGCACTCACTTCCGTGGCCGCACTGAGCTTGCCAAAAGCACCCATCATGCCCACGACCGTGCCAAAAAGCCCCAGCATCGGGGCTGCCTTGATGATCGTTTGCACCCAAGTCATGCGATAATCGAGATCGGCCAAGATGTCGCGTTGAAACCGCTCAATCAAAAAAGTTCGGAGTCGCGCCGGCGGCATTTTTTTGTTTTTCAAGGCCAATTCCAGCAACATGGGCACGCCGCGAGGGTCGTTTTCGCAGAGTTCGGCCACAGCGTCGTCACCGTTCTGTTCGGACAACAGTGCCTCCGTTTCATCGAGAAAAGCGTCTTGCTCATCTTCGTTTGAAAAGCGAAGTTCCGCAATGCGCCGCCAAAGAATGATGCAGCAGTACGTGCCCCAGACCGCAACCAGAAGCAAGGCCGCGTAGGTAAGATTGCCGACAACTCCTGCCACGGGGCCGAAATCCACTGCCTGAGCAAAAAGCGAGCCATCACATAAAACAAACATCGGCAATTTCCATCTACGTTTATCTTCTCAGTATCGCCCGAAAGCACTTTGCCCCGCCTCGCCCGACGCCGTAGGGATTTTCCGCTCGCTTGAAAGGATTTCAACATTTGTGCACGGCGTAGGGCCGTTCGGAGCACCCCACGGGAGCGGTGGCACAGTACACGATTTTTGCTTTGCTCGAACGGCATGTTCTCGCGGACAACTCCGCCCTATCCCCGATCTTTTTCAAACTCGATGACATTTCCTTTGTCATTCCATCTGACGCGAGAAGCAAAATTGCGGATAAGATAGACCCCCCGCCCGGAGGCCACCATGATATTTTCGGGATCCGTCGGGTCGGGCAGGGAGTCCGGGTCGAAGCCCTCCCCCTCGTCCTCAACGCGAAAATAAACATGGTCGTCTCCCAACCGGCAGGCGAATAGGACGTTTCTGGTCTTATCCGCTTTATTGCCATGATTGACCGCATTGACCAAGGCTTCTTCAAGCGAAAGGTTGATGCTGAACAGCTCTTTTGCGTCCCACGCCGAACCCTCCAATTTCGCCATCACCTCCATGATGAGGGCATGCGCCTCGTCCATCGCGCTGGGGATCGTACATTCTTTCGACCAGTTCCAAGGCTGAGCATTCATAGGTGATACAAAATGGAGTCTCCCCGCAGCACTTCCAAAGCACCGGCTGCGACATGGAAACAGAGCTGCTATTTGTCGGAAACCACGGTGAACGAGCGGATGCCTTCGTCTTCATTCTTTTTGATCTGAAATACGTTGTCCAAGCGAGTAATCCGAAACGCCTCCATAATGTTTTCGTCGATGCCACAAAGATAGAGCGTCGCCTTCGTTTCTTTCGTCTTTTTGTTCAAAGTAATCAAGGCCCGGAGCGCGGAACTCGACATGAAAAGCACTCGCTCAAAATTAACCAAAAGTTTCCGACATGCCATGTCATCCAAAAGGGCCAGGAGCTGGTCGCCCCACTCCTGGATGACAAGGTCGTCATTCAGTTTCATCTCCTTGCAGGTTGCAATCGTGATATCCGCGACTTTTTTTACATCAATTCTCTCTTGGCTCATGTTTTCGTCCTCTCCTTGTCGTTTGAGAAATCCCCGCAAAAGCAATTATTGAGCTTCATCCAAAAAATTCCATGTGCAAGAGCACTCTTGCCCTGCGCACCGGGGCTTCCGTCGGTCGCCTAGTCGCCCCCCGAAAATATTTTATCCGAAGATTTGCAGACCCGACGATTTTCCGTAAGACCTGCCCTCCTGGGAAAGTGTACTCCATGAATACCCAAAATGCAAGCCCACTTACCTTTTCTTGTGCATCACGCCTTACATATCATGACCGCGGTTTTTCTCATGCAGAGCATGTTCAACGGTTTTGTGGCGATTCTGCCTTGCATTCGTCAAAAAATCGAAGCTTTTTTGCTCGGAAACCCGGTTTTTGCCCTTGTCCCCTTTGCCGGAAAATGATAATGTCCCACGTCATTTTTCGTGCTCTGCTTTTGTGAGATGGAATGCGTTCGACAAAAATTTTTCAAACATCATTCGCTGCCCTGCTGTTCCTTTCATGGGGATGCGTTGCCGTGCAGTCTCCGGCGGAGTTGCCGGAATCGACACTCGACAGGGCAACGGAATACGAACGTCGCTTTGCCGCCCAAGTCGATGAGGCCTACCAGCTGTTTCGGCAAGGCTCAGCCGTGCCGGTCTGCAAAATCGTCGGCGGAGATGATTTACATCTCGAATTTGCGCTTGCCGGCAGGGCATTTTGGCAAAATCTACGAACGGGCTTTTCGGAAATTGGCCGCAATATGCGGTCCGATTTTACGGACAAGTTCATCACGCTGCCACATCAGGGCGGGATTCGTGTCGGTTTTGTCGATCTTGTTCGGGCCAAAATGATTTGGCAAGCTCTGCGTGGGGATAATCAGACGGATTTAGTGATGACACTTGACATTCCGCTCGTGCCGGATCGTGTTGTGCAAGAAGACCCGGCACTGTATCGAAACATCGATCTCAGCCCGGAAATTCCGCACAAAATGGCGGTGGCTTTCGGCATCATTCCCAAAGGCCATGTCGTTGATGTCCAAGGAGCCAAATTTGCCGACGACTCGCTGCGTTTCGCCAAATTGGACATTCGTTTTCCAGAATTGAAACAGGAAGGTCGGAGAAATATTCGGATGCGACGGGAAGGCACGTTCAAGCAGATCAAAGTTACCACATGGCAGGAAGCCCCGACAATTCGCCGTGACATGCTGTCGTTGCCGCAATTGGTATTACCAAAGGGCGTTGCCCTCGTTGCGATGATTCCCGCAGAACGCACGGAATGTTCTCAACCGAGCAATTCGCTCAGTCCCATAACATATGCCATTGAGCGGCGGCCCGTACAAACATCGTTGATCTTGCTCATTCTGCCCAAGCGGGCTGCCGATGCCTTTGCCGAGCGATGAAGCGACGTATTCTTTGAATGCCATCATAAATTCCCTTGGGCATTTTCCTTCGCCTCCCTGTTTCTGGCGGTGATTGGCCGTATAATTGGCGGGAACACACAGCCGTTTTGTCTCTTTATCTTGGAAATACTACAATGAGACATCTCCACTTTCCTTCACACCTTATTCTCGCCATATTTGGATTTCTTTGTTACGCCGTATGGTATGCCGGCGTTCCCGCTTTTGCCGTGACGGATTCCAAGCCCAATGTTATCATTATCCTCGTTGATGACATGGGCTGGGCAGACCTGTCCTGTTTTGGCAACCAAGCCATTCAAACGCCGAACATTGATCGGCTCGCGGCGGAAGGTACGGCCTTCACGCAGTTTTACGTTTCCGCCCCGATTTGTTCACCGTCCCGCTGCGCTCTGACCACAGGCCAATATCCGTATCGCTGGCGTATCACTTCGTTCTTGAACAATCGTGCGGACAACGAAGCGCGTGGGATGGCCCAGTGGCTCGATTTGCTGGCTCCCGTACTGGGCCGCTTTTTTCACGACGCCGGTTATGCGACAGGCCATTTCGGAAAGTGGCATCTTGGCGGCCAGCGCGACGTGGGCGAGGCTCCTTTGATTACGGAATATGGATTCGATGACAGCTTGACCAACTTTGAAGGACTTGGTCCCAGGGTTCTGCCGCTTCTGAACGCCTTTGACGGCACGGAACCGGCGAAGCATGCGCTCGGCTCGGACACTTTGGGTCGGGGCGAAATTCGCTGGGAGAATCGCAACAAAGTTACCACCCGCTTTGTGGAAAAAACGCTCGAGTTCATTCAAAAAGCGGAAAAAGACAACAAGCCGTTTTTTATCAATCTCTGGCCTGATGACGTGCATTCGCCGTTCTTTCCTTCCGCAGAACTGCGAGGCGACGGCAGCAAAAAACAGCTTTATCATGGCGTGCTCGTCGAATTGGATCGGCAGCTCGCCCCTCTGTTCGATTATATTCGCGGCAATGAAAAACTGCGGGACAATACGCTGATCGTGCTGTTGGGGGACAATGGCCCGGAGCCGGGAGCCGGTTCCGCCGATCCGCTACGGGGCACGAAAGGAATGCTCTACGAAGGCGGCACACGATCCTCGCTCGTCGTTTGGGGACAAGGCCTCATGGAAAACGACGCTAAGGGCACAACAAATGCCGAGGCCGTTTTCCAGTCCGTCGATTTGGTTCCGTCGATCTTGCAAATTGCGGGAATACGTACCGACACGGCCTTTGACGGTGAGGATTTCTCCGAAGTGATTTTGGGCAAGAAGAAAGCCCAAGCTCGAAACGCCCCGATATTTTGGCGGCGTCCCCCGGATCGGCCCGGCCCGTTCAACGAGCCTTGGCCCGACTTGGCACTGCGAGACGGTGATTGGAAATTTTTGATGCGATTCGATGGCTCATCGCCAGAATTATACGACTTGGCAAACGATGTTGCGGAAAGCCTGAATTTGGCCGCCCAGCACCCTGCTTTGGTCGAGAAGTACACGGAACAACTGAATCGGTGGAATGCCACCATGCCCAAGGATGCGGGCGAGTCCAGCTCCACGCCGGGCTTGAAATTTGAGTGGAGACCGCGGCGAAATGCGGCCCCGTGTGATCGTTCCGGCCACGGCAACGCGATGGAAATTAACGGCGACATCCCCCCAAAAAGGGATGTTCGGGGACCATTCGCGGCTTTCGACGGAAAATCCTTTATTCATGTTCCGAATGCGCCAGCTTTGAATTTTGGCGGGACGCCGTTGCGCGTGGAGGTCGTCTGCGAACCTGACTGCGAAAATGCCGTCATTTTAGCGCGGGGCGGTACAGAACAAGGTTTCGCTCTGTTCCTGAAAGACGGCAAGCCGGGTTGCGCGACCAGAATTGCAGGCGAGGTTTACTCGGCTATTTCCGAGCGAGCCGTTACAGGCCCGATGACGATACAGGCCATCCTCAAGTCCGGTGTTCTCGAATTGTATGTCAATGCCAAGCTCGCGGCCACGAAAGCGGTTCCCAGCTTCTTGCCGAATAATCCGCATGATGCCATGCAAATCGGCCATGACAGCGATGGACAAGTGCTACACGAGGAGATGCCCCTTTTTCGAGGCAAGATTCGCCGCGTTTCGCTTTGGAGAGAAAAGTAAAAAAGGGGGTGTGCCGTGTCTTCGCTCGTTGCGAGAATCTGGGACGAAACGTACAATGTCTTTGTTTCCATTGCGAGTATCGCACGCTTCCGCAAAACTTTAATGTAAAGACGTGCCTAGAGCGATGCTCCATTTTGGCCCCGTCACAATTTCCTTTCCCGTCATTCAGGCGGCCCTCAGCGGCTATTCCGATGCGCCCATGCGGGCAATGGCCCGAAAATTTGGGGCGGAATTCACGCTCTGCGAAGTGTTGCTCGACCAATTTGTCGTTGCCGTCTCGAAACGGAAATCAAGGCTCTACTTCGCTCATTCCGACGAGCATCCCTGCGGCGCGCAGATCATGGGAAGCGAGCCGGAACAATTTGTCCGTGCCGCAACACGTTTGGTCGACGAAGGTTTCGATCTGATCGACCTCAATTTCGCCTGCCCTGTACGAAAAGTGCTGGGCAGAGGCCGTGGCGGCTATCTGATGAGCAACCCGTCGACTGCGCTGGAAATTATTGGCCGGGTACGTGACGCACTGCCGGAAAAAATTCCGCTAACCGTCAAGCTACGCAAAGGCTTTGACCATTCGCAGGAAAGCCAGGACAATTTTTATGCCATTCTCGACGGTGGCGTTGAGCGGGGCGTTTGCGGTTTCACCGTTCATGGCCGAACCGTCAAACAACGTTACGAAGGCGAAAGCGATTGGAACTTCATCGCAGAAGCGAAGCAGCATTTGGTCGCACGGGGACACTCGGACGTTGCTCTGCTGGGCAGTGGCGATCTTTTCACGGCGGACACCTGCGTAACACGTTTGCGGGCAAGCGGCGTAGATGGCCTAGCCTTGGCGCGGGGCGTGATCGGAAATCCTTGGCTTTTTCGGGAAGTGAAAGCGACGTTGGCAGGAAGCCCCACGCCTGCGCCGCCAACCTTGGAAGAGCAGCGCGATGTGCTGGCGGAACATTTCCAGCGATCCGTGGAACTCTACGGCTCACGCCGGGCGGCCACCACGATGCGGGCTTTCGGCGTGAAATATGCGATCCTACACCCGGAAACGGAATCTGTCCGCACTGCTTTCGCTCATGTTAAAAATGCCAAGGATTGGCAAAAGGTGCTCGATATGTGGTATGGACCGTAAGCGGACGGACCCCCAAAAAGTACAATTGACACCACATACAGCACATCACCTTCGTTTCATCACAAGATCATTTATGGACATTCCACGCTTTTTTACGATCACCGAAAGTGCCCATCGCATTCACAATCCCTTTACGCCGGAAAAATATGCCACGCTGGCCTCGGTGCTGCGAATGAAGCCCGGTACGCAAATTCTTGATCTGGGCAGCGGTTCCGGGGAAATGCTCTGTACTTGGGCCCGCGACCACGCCGTCGCCGGTCTCGGCGTTGACATGAGCGCGCTGTTCACTGAACAAGCTCAGGCGAGGGCCAAGGAACTGGGCGTGGCCGACAAAGTCACTTTTATTCATGCCGATGCGACCGGATACGTTTCGGCCAAAAAAGTCGACGTTGCCGCCTGCGTCGGGGCCACCTGGATCGCTGGCGGCGTGGTCGGAACGGTGGAACTGCTTTCACGGAGTTTGAAACCGAACGGAGTCATTCTCATCGGCGAGCCGTTCTGGCTTAAAAATCCTGAAACGGAAACGATAACCAAAGGCTGCGGGGCCAACGCCGTTTCGGATTTCCTCGCTCTGCCTGAACTGGTTGCCTCTTTCGGCAATCTCGGCTATGATGTCGTCGAGATGGTGCTGGCCGATCAAGAAGGCTGGGATCGCTACGAAGCGGCGAAATGGCTGACGGTACGAACTTGGCTCGACATGGGTGAACTACGCGATCAGGACTGCGCCGATTTGGCGACCGAAATGCGGGAATATTTGACTACGGCCCCTTTCAAACATGTGGCATATACCCGCGAATACCTCGGCTGGGGCGTGTTTGCGTTGATGAAACGTTGATAAAATGGATAACTACGAAGACACCTTGCGCCGCGAAGTCGACATGGCCCTTGACGCGGCGACTCAATTCGATGACGATTGCCCTAAACGTCTTTCCGAGGCGATTCGCTACAGCTTGCTTGCGCCGGGCAAACGACTCAGGCCGCTGCTGGTACTCTTGACCTGCGAAATGCTCGGAGGCAATCGTCGCAAGGCCATGCCCGCCGCCTGTGCGGTCGAAATGATTCACGCCTACTCGTTGATTCATGACGATTTACCTGCCATGGATGATGACGATCTGCGTCGCGGTCGACCGACTTGTCACAAAAAATTTGATGAGCCGACGGCCGTCTTGGCGGGCGATTCCTTGCTTCCTCTCGCCTTTGAAATGATCGGTCGGCTGGAGCCGGCGGAAAGGGCGGGTCGATGCTGCCACGAACTTGCCATCGCTTCAGGACCATGTCGACTCGTCGGTGGACAAATGGATGATGTGGCCATCGAAAAGGGAATCGGTGATTGGCGAACAACCCCGGAGGCGTCGCGGGAATTGATGGAACGTATTCACCTTCGCAAGACCGGCGCGCTTATGCGCATCTCGCTCCGCTTGGGCGGTATCGTGGCAGACGCTTCGGAGGAGCGGCTCGAAGTGCTGGACGATTTCGGTGTCGCATTCGGTTTGGCGTTCCAAATAACGGATGATTTGCTCGACGTGCTCGGCGACGAGATGACGGTGGGCAAGCGGCTGCGAAAAGACGAGAAAATGAATAAATGGTCGTATCCCACGTTGCTCGGAGTCGAAGAGTCCCGCAAAGAAGCGACCGTTTTCGTCCAAAGAGCAATTGCCTGCCTCGAAAAAATTAAGAACGGCGAAGGCATCGCCTTCCAAACGCTGCGGAACATGACGGAGGGGCTTTTGGAGCGGAAAAAATAATGTCACTCGTCTTCATTCTCGCTTTCCTCCTTGCGTTCTCCATCAGTGCCGTTTCCTGCGGATTCGTGCGCCGTTTTGCGCCGAAACTGGGGCTGATCGACAAGCCCGGCGACCGCAAGATTCATACCACGCCGATTCCCGTCGGCGGCGGGCTGGGGATTGGGGCGAGCGTGTTGTTGACCTTCGCCGCCTGCTCGCTTTTTCCCCGGATTGAAGAACTGCGCACTTTTGTGCCTGACTCGGCGGGCATTCACCTCAACGGCATTTTGTACCGCAGCGCAAAACTCTGGATGTTGCTGGGCCTTGGCTCGATTCTGCTGCTGCTCGGAACGCTGGATGATCGTTACAATCTGAATTGGAAGCTGCGAATCGGCATTCAAACACTCGTCGCCACCATTGCCGTCTGGAACGGCTGGCGGCTCACGGCCTTTCTTGACGCTCCCGTCTTAACCGGCATTTTGAGCGTCATTTGGATCGTTGGGCTTATCAATTCGTTCAACATGCTGGACAACATGAATGGCTTGTCTGCCGGCGTGGCCGCCATTTGCGCCGCCTTTCTCGCCGCCGTGATGTTCATCACGCCGAATCCGCTCTCGCAGCAGCCCCAGTATTTCATTGCCGGTTTCCTCATCGTGCTGGTCGGGGCCATCGCCGGGTTTCTGCTTCATAATAATCCGTTTCGTGCCGCGATTTTCATGGGCGACGGCGGTGCGTATTTCATCGGTTTTCTACTGGCCGCCGCCACGCTTTCCGCCACGTTTACCGGTTACGATTCCAAACTGCAAACGATTTACGTGCCGCTTTTGATCTTGGCCGTACCTCTCTACGATATGACCACCGTAATCCTGATCCGTTTGCGGAATGGAAAAAGCCCCTTCGTAGGCGATAGGAATCATTTCTCGCACCGGCTTGTCGATTTAGGGCTTTCCAAAACGCAGGCCGTGTTGACCGTCTATTTGACTACAACCCTGTGCTGCCTTGGCGCGATCCTGCTCTATCGAGTCGACTTTTTCGGAGCAACGCTCATTTCTGTTCAGACGCTGCTTGTCCTACTGGTCATCGGGATTCTTGAATACGCGGCCAGAAAAGACGGTCGATGAAGTAGCCTACATGTCAAGAACTTGCATCTTGCGAAGCTCCACCTTGGCATACTCTTTGTTGATGATGGGCAAAAGGGGGAGAAAAACCAAAAGCATGATGCCGCCGGTCAACGCAAATGAGTACCAGACGTGATACGGCTGGCCAAGTATCAGAGCAACGATTCCGAGGCTCAGCAGTAAAATGCCTACGACCGCACCGCCCCTCAAAAGGCCCAACACCAAACGGCGGCCTTTGCCTCGCGGAACCAGAAAGCCGCCGAGACAGCCGATGATCGCGCCGAAAATGCCGCAGCCGCTGCCCAATATCCCGCCGATTTTGCCTGTCGTGCTCGCGCTGAACCATTCACCGGCGATGGAAGTTTGAATGTCACTCACGGTCAGGCTAGACAGTTGGATTTTTCCCTTGCCGGGCATGAAAATGTTGATTTCCAGCGTGACAAAATCCGGCTTGGCGTTCATTAAATTGAATGGAAGCTCAAATTCTCGCCAACCGGAAGTGCCCTGAATTTTCTGCATGGTTCCATATTCGCCAAGCGTTCGTGTGAAATAGCGACTGCCATCCGGAAAAATACTCCACATTTCGAGATAGGCGACTCCTTCGACATCTTCATGTTGGACACGACCTTGCACAACGTACTGGGAAGATGTTGGCTTGTGTTTCACGACAGTCACCGTCACGAATTTTGCTTCGGATTGGCCATTTTCGACTTTGAAAATTTCAAGCGGTGCCAGCAGCATTTGATCGGCGAAAACCGGCGCGAGTGACATGAGGCAAAATGTTGCAACAAAAATCGCGGTTGCGATAAAGTTATTGGTTTTCATGGCTACGCTCCTTTCGGTAGGCGGTCAAGAGTGTCGTTAAGGTCGGGAGATCGATTTTGCCGTCGATATGCGCACTTCTTAGCAGCGTTTCATACGGGTCCTTGTTGATGTGTTTTTCGTACAACTTGATTTTTTCGATGAGCCGGTCAAGCCGCAATCGCACTGTCGGATAGCTGATGCCGTACTCCTCGGCCATCTGCTTGAGCGAGCCGGAGGCGAGAATAAATCGCCGAATAAAACCGAGGTCTTCCTCGCTCATTCCGGCAAGCCATACAGGGAGTTGTGGGGGCGTATTCATGGCAATAATTTTGATTGTTAAAGTGTATTTTAGGAAAAAGCCAAACAATGTCAATATCTACTTTGATAATATTTAATATCTTGCCGGTCATTTGAAATATACATTGAACAATCCGTGCCGAATGCTGGTCAAAATGACGTGCACCATGCCGCAACACCACCGTACCCCTCTGGAACCTTCTCTGTAAGTCCCCATTTCGTCAATGGGGTATTCGCGTAAAATTGTCGTAAAAATTGCTTATGAGGGCGTACAAAGATCGCACACGGCTTTCGTCCGCATTTTCTCCTCGCTCTTTCTATCAATTTCAAATAGCGTTGCGTAAATAATTTTTGCTTCAATCGTTCGTTTCACCATTTTTCCGAGACTACTTGCCCTATTCGGCCACGGCAAAAGCCGCTTGCGTCCCCATCCTTCTCTTCGTGGCTTACACGTCCCATGATGCTCACGGGACGTCCAACGTAAAACATTGGCACGGATGATCTTTATCGACTGTCTTGAAAAATTTCGCGGGTCCAAATCTGATGCGCGGCCAAATTCATAACCGACAGGCTTCAACGAACCTCGTCGAATTTCAAGGAATCACTCACAAAGAGCGATTCGACGAACAAACGATTTCAACTTTTTTCAACCAATTATTTTTCTTTCCTTGTTTTGCAACCTATAATATCAATGTCCGGTGAAGCGGAGGCAAGCTCTGCTGAGGAGCATCTTGTCAAGGAATAATCGGGCCGACGGTAATCAAGCCCTTGTTGCGTTTTTGCGTTTCAAGGGCTTCCCTGTTTTTGTATGATTACTGTCGTTCATGCCTCCCAAAACCTCCCTTGCCGGCCTTTGGCCGGTTCGCTTTTTTATCGTAACATGCGGGTCATAATGGAACTGATATTCCTTGTCCCACCTGAGCATGTGCCAAATAATCGTCGCAAGTTTGCGCATTACTGCGACTCGTGCTGTCTTTGTACCACGCCTCGTTTTCAATTTTTTGTGCCACTCTTTCATGTCTTTGTCTTTTCGTGTAACATGAATCACGGCAAAATTCAAAACTTGTCTTGCCGCCGGACTGCCGATTTTCGTAATGCCGCCGATACGCTGTTTTCCGGCACTGTTGTGGCAGCCCGGCGTCAATCCGAAATAGTTGGCTAAACTCCGTGGATTTTTGAAACGTCTGATGTCGCCTATTCGTGACAGTAAAATGATCGCTCCCATCGCCGAAATTCCCGGTATTGATTTCAGCCTGAATAAATTCTTCGGATTCGCTTCGGCTCGCCTGGCAAGCTCAGATTCTGTTTCGATTATTTGCTTGTCGTACAATTTCCATGTGTCGAGATGAGCATTGATTTCCATCCGGTCAACAACAGGCAGTTGAACTTCTGCGGCCCATTGCCGAAATTTTTTCGTCTTTGCATCTTCCGTCGGCGAATCTTGAAGCACGTTGTGCTTGCTGAAAATTCCCTTGATTTTATTGATCGTTTTGGTCCGTTGTATAACGAGAAATTGTCGGAAATTGGTTAATTGCCGGACTTGTGCCTCGGCGGGATCGGCAGGGAAAATGCGGCGAATGCCGTTAGGCCTTTGCCCGCCTTGCAGACGTTTGCGATTGTTCCAAAGGAGTTGGCCGAGGGCGTCTGCATCTCGTCTGTCGGTTTTTTTATTCGAGGAATGCTCTGGCTGAATGACAACAATTTCGTTACATTTCGCTTTTTTAAGTTTTTCAAGGAGCCAATCGTTGAAGCTGCCGACCTCGACGATGGCCATGAAACCTCGATGTTTTCGTGCTTTTTTCGTGAACTTGTCGAAAAATTCGTCAATATCGGCATGTTTGGTACTGATTTGTCCTTTTTGAATGACATCTCCGTGCTCGTTTCGGATGTTGACGGTAAGTTGGGCCTTGTGTTGGTCGATAGCGAGATACAGCATTGGAGGTCTCCGTAGGTAAAAAGTGGTGCTTGAAAACCAACTATAGCTTACGCGAGACCTCTGTGCGTTCTGTGCGTTCTTGAAGACGAAGACTTACTGAATATCTGATGAGTGGCATCAGAAACCAAGTCTATCCTCCCAGCGTGTCTTGTTTCTCCCCCGCATTTTGATAAAATCGCCATGTTCGGTGTTTGCGGCTGCGTGATCGTCTTGCGCGCTTTTTTCTTTTACAACATAGTCAACACAATTACCTAGGAGACTCCTCAGTGAGCGACAGTAAAAACTTCAAAATGGTCGACGGCAACGAAGCGACCACCCTCATTGCCCACGCTTGCAACGAAGTGATGGCCATTTATCCCATTACGCCGTCCTCGACGATGGGCGAATTGGCCGACGAGTGGGCAGCCAAAGGCAAAAAGAATATTTTCGGCACGATTCCGCAAATCGTGGAAATGCAGAGCGAAGCCGGAGCCGCCGGAGCCGTTCATGGCTCACTGCAAGCCGGTTCGATGACCTGCACGTTCACCGCTTCACAGGGCCTCCTCTTAATGATTCCGATCATGTTTAAGGTCGCGGGTGAAATGACGCCGACCGTTTTCCACGTCACCGCCCGAACCGTGGCCACGCACGCTCTGTCCATTTTCGGCGACCACGGCGACGTGATGGCGTGCCGCAGCACCGGCTGGGCCATGATTTGCGGCGGAACGATTCAGGAAACGCACGATATGGCCATGATCGCCTACGCCGCAACCTACAAAACGAGCATTCCAGTTCTGCATTTCTTCGACGGTTTCCGCACTTCGCACGAAGTGGGCCGGATTGAGGCCGTTTCCGACGAAGTGGTTCTGCAAATGCTGGATATGGATGCGATTGCCAGATTCCGCAACCGCTCACTGAGTCCCGACCGGCCTGTTTTGCGTGGCACGGCCCAGAACCCGGATGTGTTCTTCCAAGCCCGCGAAGCCTGCAATGCGACTTACGACAATGTCACGAACATCATCCAGCAGGAAATGGACAAGTTCGCCAAGCTCACCGGTCGGCAATATCATCTGTTCGATTACTACGGTGCTCCTGACGCCGAGCGGGTGATCGTCACGATGGCCAGCTCGACGGGCGTGGTCGAGGAATATCTCGACACGGTGAAGGGCGAAAAAATCGGCCTCGTCAATGTCCGCGTTTATCGGCCTTTCGACGGGGCCGCTTTCGTAAATGCTCTACCCAAGACCGTCAAGAAAATTGCCGTGCTGGACCGCACGAAAGAACCCGGTGCATTGGGCGAACCGCTTTATCAAGACGTGGTGACGGCACTGGCTGAAAATTGGAACGGCGACAAGTTGACCGTCATCGGCGGTCGTTATGGTTTGGCCTCGAAGGAATTTTCGCCCGCGATGGTCAAGGCCATCTACGAAGAACTCGCCCAAGCCGCTCCTCGCCGCGAATTTACCGTCGGCATTAACGACGACGTGACGAAGCTGAGCTTGGATTACGATCCGAACTTCTCAACCGAAGCGGACGATGTGATTCGTTGCCTGTTCTACGGCCTCGGCTCGGACGGCACGGTCGGGGCGAACAAGGACACGACGAAAATTGTCGGCGAAAAGAAAACACGCATCTTTCCGCTCAGGGCTATTTTGTGTACGACTCGAAAAAGGCCGGAGCCGTTACGGAATCGCATCTCCGTTTTTCGCCACGCCCCATTAAAGGTTCGTACTTCGTGACCCGCGCGAATTTTGTGGCCTGTCACCAATTCGTGTTCACGGAAAAGCAGGACATGCTCAAGCCGCTCATCGAAGGCGGCACGTTTTTGCTCAATTCGCCTTACGGCCCTGACGAAGTGTGGAACGAACTGCCCGTCGAATTGCAGCAGGAAATCATCGACAAAAAGGTGAAATTCTACGTCGTGGACGCCGTGAAAGTCGCGCATGAAACCGGGATGGGCAACCGCCTGAACACGATCATGCAGACCTGCTTCTTCCTGCTTGCCAACTTGTTCCCGACAACCGACGAGGCTATCGGACACATCAAAAATGCCATCAAGAAGACTTACGGCAAGAAAGGCGATGAAGTCGTCCAGAAAAACTGGAACGCCGTCGATTCCGCTTTGGCCGCGTTGAAAGAAGTCCACTATCCGGCGAGTGCATCGTCCACGAAGCATCGTCACATGGGTGCGCAGCCTGCCGGAGGAAAGCAGCCGCCGGAGTTCGTCAAGAACATCTTGGGCGAAATTCTGGCGTCACGCGGCTACGAACTGCCCGTGTCGGCCTTTCCGGTCGATGGAACGTTCCCCACAGCCACGGCCCAGTACGAAAAACGCAGCATTGCCATCGAAATTCCGATATGGGACCCGAACGTTTGCCTCCAGTGCGGCCAGTGCTCGCTCGTCTGCCCACACGCCGCCATTCGTATGAAGAAGTTTGATGCCGCAGTAGCGGCTAAGGCTCCGAAAGATTTCCGTTGTACTGACTGGAAAACGAAGGAATATCCCGGCGCGAAAATGTGCATTCAAGTCGCTCCCGACGATTGTGTGGGCTGCGGACTTTGCGTGCAAAATTGTCCCGGCAAGAACAAAGAAGTCGAGGGTCGCAAGGCTATCAACATGGAAGACAAAATCGCCCATCTTGATGCCGAACGCGCCGGCTGGGACTTCTTCCTGTCCATTCCCGACGCCGACCGTGCCGAAGTCAACGCCGATGGAATCAAAGGTTCGCAGCTTCTGCTACCGCTCTTTGAATACTCCGGTGCTTGTGCGGGCTGCGGTGAAACGCCATACCTCAAGTTGGTGACGCAGTTCTACGGCGACCGAATGCTCGTAGCCAACGCGACAGGCTGTTCGTCGATTTACGGCGGCAATCTGCCCACCACGCCGTACACGAAGGACGCAAACGGTCGCGGCCCGGCCTGGTGCAACTCGCTGTTCGAGGACAACGCCGAATTCGGATTGGGCATTCGTACCGCCGTTGACAAGCAGAATGCCTTTGCGCGGGAAATCCTGACGGCGAAGCGTGAAAAGCTCGGTGCCGAACTGGTGGACAAAATTTTGAACAACCCGCAGGAAACCGAAGCGGACATAGCGAACCAGCGTGCTTGGGTTGCCGAACTCAAGGCCCAAGTGTCCGCCTGTTCCAAAGACGCTTGCAAGGACGGCTGCTGCACCACGGCGGCCAATCTGCTGGCGGCGGCGGATTCGCTGGTCAAGCGAAGCTGCTGGGCTTTCGGCGGCGACGGCTGGGCCTACGACATCGGTTACGGCGGCTTGGACCATGTTTTGGCTTCCGGCAAGAACATCAACATCCTCGTGCTGGACACCGAAGTTTACTCCAACACGGGCGGTCAGGCGTCGAAGTCGACGCCGCTGGGTGCGGTGGCCAAATTCGCCGCCGGCGGAAAGCCGACGAAGAAAAAAGACCTCGGCATGATGGCGATGGCTTATGGCAACGTTTTCGTGGCGCAAATCGCGCTGGGTGCGAATCCGAACCACGCGATCAAGGCCATCCGCGCTGCCGAGGCGTATCCGGGTTCATCACTCATCATCGCCTATGCCCACTGCATCGCGCACGGCATGAAGGACATGATGGTCGGCCTCGAAATGCAGAAAGAGGCGGTGAAATGCGGTTACTGGCCGCTGTACACTTATGATCCTCGCAAGGATCAGCCGCTGGAATTGGTCAGCAAAAAGCCGGAAGGCACGATCAAGGATTTTGTGGTGAAACAGAACCGATACAACATTTTGAACCGGATGAATCCTGCCCACTTCGAGCAATTGATCGGCCAAGCGCAGCAGGACGCGGAAGAACGCTTTGCGTTCTACACCGCATTGGCCGGGGCGAAGTAGTCACGCTTGACCTTTGTGTTGAGATGTTTGACCCTCCCCTCTCCTTCTGGGAGAGGGGGCATTTACGCCGTATACCCATGCCATACTGTGGGGGGCATTGTAACGAGCCGTGGCCTGTATTCACGGAAATACGGCGTTCAAGCAAGCGATAATTTGACAGATTGACAAGACGCCCTACAATACCCCTGTTGGGTTTTGTGCGTTTTTCTGAACTTTCCGGCTTGCACCATGCCACTTCCCGAACAACTGCCGTCTGCTGAAATTTCTCATTCGTGGCCTTATTTCGCCGTCCGCGTAACGCCCTGGGCCATTTTCGTCCTGCTGTTTGCCGTGCTGGCACTGCTATTTCTTCAATGGGACATATTGGAAAGCGGAAGACGCATACAAACGACGAACAACGCTTATGTTTATTTCGACAATGTAGTGATCGAAGCCAAAGTTTCCGGCTACGTGAAAGAAGTGGGCTTCTCCGATTTTCAAGACATTCAGGCCGGTCACGTTCTGGTGTCGCTGCTTGACGACGATTTTCGCATGGCCATCAAACAGGCTGACGCGCAGCGGCGATACGCGAAGGCAACCCTGGACAAATTGGAGTTGGAAGAATCGATTCAGAGAGCCGGTGTCGAGCAAACCGGAGCGGCCTTGGATCACGCCGAAACGAATGTCGCCCATCTTGAGCGGGAATTTGGCCGGGCTTCGACGCTGTTCAAGGAAAATGCCGTTTCTGAATCCGAGGCCGATGCCGCGGAAACGAATCTGAAGACGGCCAAGGCCGACCTCGAAGAATGCAAAGCGTCCCACGCCGCCGAGCAGCAGAAACTGGTATTGCTGGAAAGAGATCGTGAACTGCGCAAAGCGGAATTGGATCAAGCGGAGGCCGCCTATTCGCTCGCCCAAATCAATTTGTCGTACACGATACTCAAGGCCCCGGTAAGCAGTACGACGGGGGCCTGCAAAATTCACGCGGGCGAACTGGTGAAGGAGGGAACGGTCATCGCCACGCTGACTCCGCACCAAACGCCGTACATCATTGCCAATTATAAAGAGACGCAACTGGCAAACATTCAGGTGGGTCAGCCGGTGTCGCTGACCGTTGACACGTTTCCGGGGCACAAGTTCGTGGGCCGGGTGGCGGGTATTTCCCCGGCCACGGGGGCAACGTACTCGCTGGTTCCGGTTGACCGCTCCGCCGGGAATTTCACGAAAGTGGTGCAACGAATTTCCGTGCGAATCGAGCTGACACCGAGCCAGCCGTTCTTAGACCAACTTCGGGCGGGCATGTCGGTGACCACGGCGGTAGACACAGATAAAAAAACGCGCTAATTCTGTGTTGCGACGAGCTTTTCCATCGTTTCAATCAACCCTTTGACGGCGTCAACGCTCTTGTTGAAGTTCGCGGCCTCGTCGGCATTGAGCGGAATTTCGATGATTTTTTGTACGCCGCCACTGCCCAGAATGACGGGGACGCCAACACAAAAACCGCCGACATTGTACTCCTTTTCGCACAAAACGGCGCAGGCAACCAGCCGCTTTTTGTCCTTGATGATGGCCTCGACCATTTGGGCCGTCGCGGCAGCCGGGGCGTAATACGCACTGCCCGTCTTCAGCAGTTTGACAATTTCTGCTCCGCCGTCGCGGGTTCGCTGAATGATTTCCGCAAGCCGGGCCGGTTCAATCAATTGCGTGACGGGAATGCCACCCACCGAGGCGCAACTCAGGAGCGGAACCATCGTGTCGCCGTGGCCGCCCAACAGCATGGCGGTGACGTCTTCGACACTGACATCGAGTTCGGCGGCAATAAATGAACGAAAACGAGCCGCGTCCAACACGCCGGCCTGACCGATCACCCGTTCTCTCGGAAAACCGGTGACTTGCAACGCTCTTTGCACCATAGCATCGAGTGGATTGCTCACGACAATAATCACGGCGTTCGGACTGGTTTTGGCGATTTGTTCGGCCACGGAACCGACGATTTTCGCGTTGGTGGCCAGCAAATCGTCGCGGCTCATGCCGGGCTTGCGAGGAATTCCCGCCGTGACGACGACCACGTCGCTGCCCGCGGTGTCGGCGTAATCCGTGGTTCCGGTGATTTTGACGTCGAAACCAAAAATGGGCGACGCTTCAAACAGGTCCAGAGCTTTTCCGGCAGGCATTGTTTCGGTTGCAGGAATATCGAGGAGAACCACATCTCCCATTTCTGCGGCGGCCACCCAGTGTGCCGTTGTCGCTCCGACATTGCCTGCCCCGATGATCGAAATTTTTGCGCGTTTCATGGTTGTTTGGTAAGGTTGGGTGTTGGGAATGATGTGTACATCGCAACGAAAATCAAATTGAAAATTACTTTTTTATTCTCCGAAAAACACCTGCGTTTTCAACATTTTTTCGCGTGTTTCGATTTTCAACCGCAGGTATTCCATCGGCCTGTCGCCCTTGATTCTGTTACATGAACCGCAAAGCAACTGATAATTCTCGAAGTAATCGCCGCCGCCTTTGGACTTCGGGATAATGTGATCGATTTCGAGATTGCGCAACTCAAAATCCAGTCCGCAGGCATTGCACTTTCCAGTTTGCTCTTTGAATAAACGTTCCTTGACCGATTTCGACGGGGCAATCTCTTTCAAGTCCGTCCGTTTCGGAATCTTGTCCGTTGCGATAAAATCTTTGAACAGGCCCGCGTCATTATTCAATCGCTGAATCAATATCTGTGTTGCATTTTTCTCGATGTCAATGCCGATCCACTTTCGGTCCAACTGCTGGGCGGCCACGCAAGTCGTCGCACAACCGCAAAAGGGGTCGAGGACAATGTCGTCCATGTTGGAAGATGCCTCAATGATTCGGCGCAAAAGTGCCAAAGGCTTTTGGGTAGGATAGCCGGTACCTTCCTGTGTGATATTGACTATCGGTATAGTCCAATAGTCCGGTGCTAACTTGCCCTGCTCTTTCATATAGGTGACTGTCACTCTGCCGTCTTTGAGTTTGTTAATTTTGTATCTCTTCCCGTCCACATCGATTTTGTTGAATCGCTTGATCGTGTTTTCATTGAATGGCACGTAACAAGGATTCAAAGGATACTCGTTTGTTTTCGTATAAAAATAAATGAGATCATGTTTTTTTTGCCAAGTCTTTTTTGCATCCGTTCCTCCCGTGTAGCACCACACGATTTCGTTGCGAAAGCAATTTTTACCGAAAATCGAATCCAGCAGCAGTTTCAAATAATGCCCTGCCGTCGGATCACAGTGCAAATACAGCGAGCCGGTGTCTTTCAAAATCCGGTACATCTCGACGATCCGCTGAGCCATGTACGTTAAATACGCCATCATCGCCTTGCTGTGAATCGCCCCGACACTGGCAATATATTTCGCCAACGCGGGATACTGTGCAGCCAGCGTATCGAGATAGTATTCGTCGACATCTTGCCAAGTCCACATGTCCTTGAAACTCGAACCGGCGGCCTTGCTTCCCACCGGCGCAGAGTACATTCGCTTGGTATTGAACGGCGGATCGAGATAAATCAAATCGACAAGCTCGCTGTTTATGCCCGACAACACGTACAAATTATCGTGCGTATACAGCGTGTTACGAAATCTTTGCTTGGCGGACATTTACTATTCTCCGAAAAACACTTGTGTTTTCATCATTTTTTCGCGTGTTTCGATTTGCATTCGCAGGTATTCCACCGGTCTGTTGCCCTTGATTCTGTTACATGAACTGCAAAGTAATTGATAATTTTCAATATAGTCGCCACCGCCCTTCGCTTTCGGAATAACATGATCGATTTCAAGGTGATGAATTTCAAATGATGTACCGCAAGCGTTACATTTTCCATCCTGCGATTTGTACAATTTCTGTTTGATGGATAGGGAAGGTTGAATTTCCTTCAAGTCTGTCCGTTTTGGAACTTGATCCGTTGCAACAAAATCTTTGAAAAGCCCGGCATCATCACTCAGACGCTGAATGAGAATGTTGGTCGCATTTTTCTCAATGTCAATGCCGATCCACTTTCGGTCCAACTGCTGGGCGGCCACACACGTTGTCGCACACCCGCAAAACGGGTCCATGACAATGTCGTCCGGGATGGATGAAGTTTCGATAATTCTGCGTAACAAGGTGAGCGGTTTTTGAGTGGGGTAGCCGGTGCGTTCCTTGTCATGGGAAGACAAACTGTAAAAATCCGTCCAAGTATCCTGAACAGCCACACCGCTCATTTCTTCGAGATACTGTTTGTAACGCGGAACTCCTTTTGAGGTAAAATAAATTTTTCCATCAGCCAGAGCTTGATTGATTCGCTCTTGCGTCCAAATCCAATGCCGTCCTTTCGGCGGTGACAAGAGGTTTTGACCGAAAAACTTAGCCTCACCTTGGCCCGCCCCATTCATGGAAACGGAACGAAATGGCCTGCCGTTTTCGTCGATAAGGTTATAATGTTTGGCAAGGTAATCAGCATCATACTTAATATGCTGTCGATTGTACGTATAATCATTTGATTTAGTATAATAAAAAATCGTATCGTGAATGCAGCCAAACTTCTTTCCATCGTTATGGCTGTAATGCCGTCGCCAAATAATTTCGTTGCGAAAACCGTTTTTTCCGAACACGCTGTCAAGTAAATGTTTCAAATAATGGCTTGCCGTCGGATCACAATGCAGATACAGCGAGCCTGTCGACTTCAAAACTCGGTACATCTCGACGATACGCTGGGCTATGTACGTTAAATAGGCCATCATCGCTTTACTATGAATGGCTCCAACACTGGCAATGTACTTGGCGAGTGACGGATATTGGATGGCCAGCGTGCCGAGATAGTGTTCGTCTACGTCAATCCACGTCCACATGTCCTTGAAACTCGACCCGGCGGCCTTGCTGCCCTCCGGCGCAGAGTACATTCGCTTCGTGTTGAACGGCGGGTCAAGATAGATCAGGTCGACAAGCTCGCTGTTCATGCCCGACAACACGTACAAATTGTCGTGCGTGTACAGCGTGTTGCGGAAAACGGGTTCTGTCATTTTATCTTTATACAAACAGCACAATCACCAAATGTGCCGTAGTGGCTCCGATGTTGCCTGCCCCGATGATCGAATTTTTTGCGCGTTCCATGGTTGTTTGTTGTTGATCGCGCAAATAAATCCGCTACTACTTTCGTGGTGTGTTGGAATTTGAGTTGCCCGAACTACTATTCGAGCCTCCATTATTGGACGATGTGTTTGCCGAGGGAGATGGGGCGGGCGGCGGTGTCGCTGGCTTTTTCACACGTCCGCTTATGGGGCCACAACACAAGGCACTGGCTTGAAGAGAATCACTTTCTTGCGTTTTATTTGTTTCGCTCATTTTCTTCCTTTCTGTTATCAGGCTTGCCGTATTCTTGCTCCGTCTCTTCTTCACGACTGGGCTTCGGCGTTTTGTAGGCCGGTCTCGTAACTGTGACCTCCATTCGCGGGGCAAGTCCACTCGTTGTTACAATGGTCATTTGTTTTGCAGGTATGATTCTCTGTTGGGTTTGCGACATGATAAAACTCCTTTGAACCCTAATTATATCGTTTCGTAAAATATGCGTCCGCGTCTGCTTGCGCCTGTTTAATTAAACCTCGCCACTCAGGAATCATGATTGTTGGCAACAGAAGATGCTCAACATCGATAATTTTTTTCTTGCCATCAAAAAGAATCTGTGCAATTTCTTCTTTGGTCAATTTTCCCTCCATAATTTCCTCCCAAGCCTCTTCAAAGGCGTGGTAAATGCCCGAAAATTCGTACAGGAGTTCAAAAGTTTTATTCTTTCTGATTTCAAAAGGAAGTAAAGGCTTAATCGCAGTAAACAAGTGTGCAACAAGGATAATCAATCCACAGATCGATACCCAGTCATTTTCGTACATCCAAACGACAACACCGCCACTGGAGCCTACAAGAGGAATCAGTTTTGTCCAAAAATCGCAAGTATTATCCAAGCGTCTGAGACGCTTGTGGTACTCCATCATCGTTCTCAGTTCGACCATCTCGACCCAGAAACGATGAACTATATCATACTGCTCAATATTTTCATTCTCCTCGGTCTCGCCTATCGCACCCAATGTCATTGAACCTTCCATTGGTGTATTCCCTCCTCTTGCATTTTTCGCCGCCCATCGTTCACGCAAACATCAGTATCAGCAGCTGTGCCGTCATAATTCTCAAAAACATCGTGAGCGGATAAACGGTGGCATAACCGACGCTTGGGCGGTCGTTCCCGGCCACGCCCACCGAATAGGACAGGGCCGGCGGATCGGTGTTGCTGCCGGCCATCATGCCCATCAGCGTGAAGTAGTCGACCTTGAATAGGGCATAGGCGAAAAGCCCCACCAGCAAAAGCGGTACAGTGGTAATGATAACGCCCAGCCCCACCCAAAGCAAGCCGTCGCCGTTCGTTACGGTTTCGACGAACGTTTCACCGGCAATCAAGCCCACACAGGCCAAAAACAGGCAAATTCCGATTTCTCGCAAAATCGTCGTCGCACTGGGTGTGATCGGCGTGGGCAGTCCAATTCGCTTTCCGAAGGCTCCCATCAAAATGGCGACCACCAGCGGCCCGCCCGCGAGTCCCAGTTTCACCGGCTCTTGGATGCCCGGTATGTATACGGGAATACTTCCCAACACAACTCCCAAAAGGATTCCGATGAAGATCGGCACAACGGGTTCGCCGTGGCCGTGTGCCGCGTTTTCAGGTTCGTTTTTGGGTTCGTTTGATTTTACAGCGGATGCTTTTTCTTTCTGAACCGCACGCAACCGCTCGTTTTCTTTGGCAAAATCAACGCGGAAAATGAAACGAACCGCAATGATCGAGCCGATAATTCCAATCACGCCCAGCGGATAAGACATGGCATAGGCTGTGCCCAGTATGCCTGAATCGCCTCCCATGCCCTTATAAACTTCTCCAGCCGCCCCCAAGCCGGGCGTATTGGTGATCGCGCCGGAAAGAATGCCGACCATGACGGGCATTTCGATGCCAGTAACGTAATGAATGGCAATGGTGGTGGCCACGCCGCCGCCCACCACGGCAACGGCCAGCAGATTCAATTTCATGCCGCCGGACTTGAATGCGGCAAAAAAGCCGGGGCCGGCCTGAAGTCCCACGGCATAAACGAACAAGATCAATCCGAACTCCCGGACAAAATGCGTCACTTCCGGGTCGATAAAATGTTTGACTCCTTTCGTATCGGTAAACAGCAAGTCGGGATATTGCATCCCGAAATGGCTCACGACGATGCCGACGAGCAACACGAAGGTCGCCCCCAGTGAAATGCCCGCTATTTTAATTTTGCCCAGCATCATGCCGAGGGCAATTGTGAAAGCGAAGACTAAGACGATGTGGCCGACGCTCTGGCCGACCAAGAGTTCGTTACACCAAGACATGGAGGTGAATATGATGATATTGTTGGTAGAAAACGTTGTCCGGCAACCGTCGTTCTTGGGAAGGCGGGAACAATAACTTTTCCTCTCTCCCTTGGGGAGAAGGCCGAGGTGAGGGGGCTAGATTCCCGCCTGCGAGGGAACGGCGATTGTATGGGAATGACGGGGGGCGTATCGCCGTAGCCTGTCCTCGACCTGATCGAAGGCGGGAGGTGAGCCTTAATCCTGCACTTTTGCGAGCAAAAATTCTCGATTCAGTCTTGCGATATGAGTGATGGAAATTCCTTTTGGACATTCCGCTTCGCAGGCTTGAGTATTGGTACAACACCCGAATCCGAGTTCATCCATTTTGGCGACCATAGCCTTGGCCCGCTTGGCCGCTTCGAGCCGTCCTTGTGGCAGCATGGCCAGGGCGGAAACTCGTGCCGCCACAAAAAGCATGGCCGAGCCGTTTTTGCAGGTTGCGACGCAAGCACCGCAGCCGATGCAGGCCGAGGCGTCCATGGATTCTTCGGCGTCGTCTTTGGCAATCGGAATGACATTGCCGTCCGGCACGCCGCCTGTATTGACGGAGATGAAACCGCCCGCCTGAAGGATTTGATCGAAAGCGTTGCGATTCACCACCAAATCCTTAATAACGGGGAAAGCCGCCGAACGCCACGGCTCGACGGTGATGGTGTCACCGTCCTTGAATTTTCGTGCGTGCAGTTGGCAGGTCGTCACTTCATCATCGGGGCCGTGTGCCCGGCCATTGATATACAGAGAGCACATGCCACAAATGCCTTCCCGGCAATCGTGATCGAACGCAACCGGCTCTTTGCCTTCCGTAACGAGATCAATGTTCAGGATGTCGAGCATCTCGAAAAACGACGTGTCCGGCGAGATATTTTCGACATGGTATGTTTCAAATCGACCTTTCGCTTTCGCGTTTTTTTGTCGCCATATTTTCAGGGTGAATTTCATGGAGTGTTGCGATATTTCTTAGTTTTTATAATTTCTCGTCGACAGATTCACTGTTTCAAAAACAAGTTGCTCTTTGTGCAGCGTGGGAATTTCGTCTTCGCCTTGATATTCCCATGCGGCGACATAGGCGTAATTTTCGTCGTCCCGCTTGGTGTCGCCGTCGTCGGTTTGCATTTCCTCGCGGAAATGCCCCCCACAGGATTCGCGGCGGTTGAGTGCATCCAACGCCATGAGCTTGCCAAGTTCGATGAAATCCACCAAACGCAGTGCCTTTTCCAGTTCCTGATTAAACTCGGCGTGATCACCCGGCACCAACACGTTCGACCAAAAATCTTGTCGGACGATATCGATCAACCGGATCGCTTCCTTCAGCCCTTCTTCGTTCCTCGCCATACCGACATGGGTCCACATGATGTTGCCCAATTTTTTGTGGATGATGTCGACAGGTTTTTTGCCTTTGACGCTCAAGATTTTCCGAATCTTATCCTTGATGTTCTTTTCCGCCTCGGCAAATGCGGGGTGGTTCGTATCGGTTTTCGGGGTTTGGAAGTCCGCCGCCAGATAATCGCCGATCGTGTACGGCAAGATAAAATAGCCGTCTGCGAGTCCTTGCATCAGTGCCGAGGCTCCCAAACGGTTTCCGCCGTGGTCGCTGAAATTCGCTTCGCCGATAGCGTAGAGGCCGGGAATGGTCGTCATCAAATTGTAGTCGACCCAAGTTCCGCCCATCGTGTAGTGGATGGCCGGATAAATCTGCATGGGCTCGTTGTAAGGGTTCACATCGGTGATTTTTTCGTACATTTGAAAAAGGTTTCCGTAACGCTCCTCAATCACGTCTCGTCCCAGTCGTTCGATGGAGTCGGCGAAATCAAGGAAGACGGCCAGACCGGTGTCTGCGACGCCGAAGCCGGCGTCGCAACGTTCCTTGGCGGCGCGGGAGGCCACGTCACGCGGCACGAGGTTTCCAAAGGCGGGATAACGCCGTTCCAGATAATAATCGCGTTCTTCTTCGGAAATTTGCGACGCTTTGAGTTGCTTTTTGCGGATTTTTGCGACATCGCTCAGTCTTTTCGGCGACCAGATTCTGCCGTCGTTTCGCAGGGACTCGGACATCAAGGTCAGTTTCGACTGCTGTTCGCCGTGAACGGGAATGCAGGTCGGATGAATTTGCGCGAAACACGGGTTGGCGAAAAACGCGCCTTTTTTATAACACTGAAAAACCGCCGAACCGTTGCTGTTCATGGCATTGGTCGACAGGAAAAAGACGTTGCCGTAACCGCCGCTGGCGATGACCACGGCATGCGCGCCGTGGCGTTCCATTTCGCCTGTTTCCAGATTTCGCACGATCACGCCTTTCGCTTTGCCGTCGATGAGGACCAAGTCGAGCATTTCACGCCGGTTATAGGACGTGACGGTTCCCTCCGCGATTTGGCGGTTCAGCGCGGCGTAAGCACCGAGTAAGAGTTGCTGGCCTGTTTGGCCGCGTGCGTAAAAGGTCCGTGAAACCTGCGAGCCGCCAAAGGAACGGTTGGCCAAAAGTCCGCCGTACTCGCGGGCGAACGGCACGCCCTGAGCGACGCACTGGTCGATAATCTGCGGACTGACCTCGGCCAAGCGATACACGTTGGCTTCGCGCGAGCGGTAGTCGCCGCCTTTTATCGTGTCAAGAAACAAACGAAAGACGGAATCGTTGTCGTTTTGATAATTTTTCGCGGCGTTGATTCCGCCCTGAGCGGCAATGGAGTGGGCGCGGCGCGGACTGTCGGCAATGCAGAACACCTTGACGTTGTAACCCAATTCGCCCAGTGACGCCGCCGCCGACGCACCGGCCAAGCCCGTGCCGATGACAATCACCTCCATCTTGCGTTTGTTGGCCGGGCTGACGATTTTGATACTCGCACGATGGTTGCTCCACTTCGCGGACAAGGGGCCATCGGGGATTTTTGATTGCAATTTATCGGACATGGGGATAGGAATTTGTTTTGCGTTGAGCGTTTGGGTGTAGTCCCTTCAGGACGGGGAAAACATCATTTTTGCAATCCAAAATAAAAATAAACCGGAATGAACATAAACGCGAGTATCACCACAACGGCATAGACTTGGGCGACGAATTTTAGCCGTGGCAGCCAATTCGAGTTGGTCACGCCCAGCGTCTGGAAGGCACTCCAAAAGCCGTGCGAAATATGAAAATAAAGGGCGCAGAGCCAAACGATATAGAAAATGCAGTAGAACGGTTGACTGTAGAACTCCACCAACAAGTCATACGCATTCGCCGGTTCGTGCCCCAAAAAACTTTGCAATTGCATTTTTGACCAGAAATGGAAAAAATGAATGATGAGAAAACCGAGCACGATCAAACCCAGCACGAACATGTTTTTCGAGGCCCAGGATGCGGCTTGCGCTTTGTTCGACACGGCATATCCAATCGGACGCGCACGCAGATTTTGCAGTTCGATAAACAGGGAACAAATAATATGAACGATAAACCCGCCTGCGAGCACGGGCACTAAAAGCTGCACCGCCGTCGTCTTGTCCATAAATTCGCAGGTCGCTTCATAGAGTTCGCGGGAATACAAGGCCGTTAAGTTGAGCGAAAGATGCACCACGAGAAAAACCATCAAAAAAAAGCCGCTCAGGCTCATAATCAGCTTTTTCCCAATGGAAGAGCAAAGAAAGTCGATGATGTTTTGGAGTTTCATTGATGAGTAATGCGAAAATATAGCCTACGCCCACCTGCCGTATTGCCAAACACGGGCAGGGCCGGACTCTGAGAAACAGGAAAGTAACACGTGCGTCATTCCCTCGCAATGAGAAGTCCGACGACCTGCGGTCGGAGACCGCAGGCCCGCATCCACCGAACACGGCTCATTACACTGACGAACACGATACCGAAACTCTATTTATTCGTGGACATTTGTTTCGGATCAAGTGCCTTTTTTAGGTCGTCGGCACTCACGACATTTTGCTCGGTACAAAGTTCTCGCACGGTTTTGCCGGTCTTAAAGGCTTCTTTCGCAATCGCGGCGGCTTTTTCATAACCGATGTAGGGATTCAGTCCCGTCACCATCGCCAAGCTGCGTTCGATGGCGTCGACGCAATTCTTTTCGTTCGCCTCCATGTCTTTGAGAGCTTTTTCCGTGAACACCTTCGTCGCAGCGGCCAAAAGTCGGACGGATTCAATGGCCACATCCGCCATGACGGGCATCATAATGTTGAGCTGAAAATGTCCGCCCGTCACGCCCGCCGTGGTGATCGTCTGGTCGTTGCCGATAACTTTGGCGGCCACTTGCATCAAACTTTCGCACAGCACCGGATTGACTTTGCCCGGCATGATCGAACTGCCCGGCTGGAGGTCGGGAAGGATGACTTCGTAATAGCCGCAACGCGGTCCACTGGCCAGAAATCGGATGTTGTTGGCGACGTTCATCATCACCACCGCGATGGCCTTGATGAGAGCGTGAGCCGTAACAAGGCCGTCGCGCTGGGCGTTGGCCTCGAAATGGTCTTTCGCTTCGACAAAGGGAATTGCCGTGATTTTTGCGAGTTCGGCGGCAACGTTTTTTCCGTATTCGGGATGCGTGTTGAGGCCCGTGCCGACGGCCGTCCCACCGGCGGGAAGTTCAAGCACTTGTTGTAAAGCCGCTTCCGCTCGCTCAATGGCCAGTTCCAATTGCCGTGCGAAACCGCCAAATTCCTGGCCCAGCGTCATGGGAACAGCGTCAGCCAAGTGGGTGCGACCAATTTTCAGCACGTCTTTCCACTGATCCGCTTTTTGCAGCAGCATTTTGTGGCAATCCGTCAGCGCGGGGAGCAGGGTGTTTTTAAGCAGGCTGGCAACGGCGACGTGAATGGCCGTCGGAAACATGTCGTTGGTGCTTTGGCCCATATTGACATGATCGTTCGGATGAATGCGTTTTTTAGCGTCGAAGCGGTCGCCGTCCAAAATTTCGATGGCACGGTTTGCGATCACTTCGTTTGTGTTCATGTTGCTGGATGTGCCGCTTCCCGTTTGATACACGTCGATAGGAAATTCCGCATCGAATTTTCCCTCGGCGACTTCGCCCGCCGCCGTGATGATGGCATCCACTTCTTGCTTTGTGAGCGGCGACGCACCTTTTTCAAACTTGCCCAGTTCAAAATTGACCTTGGCCGCCACTTTTTTGATGAGGCCCAACGCATGAATCAAATCGGGTGCGATAGGCTTGCCGGAAATCGGAAAATTATCGACGGCACGCTGCGTTTGCGAGCCGTAATAGGCGTTGCGAGGCAACGAAACTTCCCCCATCGTGTCACGTTCAATACGCATTGGAACCTTGGAGTTAAAAAATGAAAAGAGTAAAACAGTAAACGTCACCCCCGCGAAGGCGGGGATGAACAATAACCATTCCCAGCCTCCCCCCAAAGGGAAGAGGGGTAGGGCAGGGGACCTAGGATTCCCTTCTGCGTGGGAATAACGATTGTGCGGGGCATCTGAGTCCACACAATCGCTTGACCTTACTTCGACAAATCCTCAAACTTCAGCGGGCCTGCTTTGACAATCGTTTCCGAGGAGTCTTTTTCAAACTTCGCAAAATTTTGCTTGAACAGGCCGGCCAAGTGCATGGCCACTTTGTCGAACTCGTCTTTGTCCGCCCACAGATTTCTTGGATTGAGAATTTCGGCGGGCACACCGGCACAGGAGGTCGGCATGGACAGGCCAAAAATGGGATCGATTTCTTTTTGGCGCGAAGCCAGTTCGCCGCTGTGAATACCGTCGATGATCGCGCGGGTATGCTTGATCGAAAGACGTTTTCCAACGCCGTACTTGCCGCCGCTCCAGCCTGTGTTGACCAGCCACGCCTTCGAGCCGTACTTCTTCATGTTGGCGGCCAAAATTTCGGCGTACTTCGCCGGATGCCACACAAGGAATGCCGCCCCGAAGCAGGCGGAGAACGTTGCTTCCGGTTCGGATACACCCACTTCGGTTCCCGCCACCTTGGCCGTATAGCCGCTGATAAAATGGTACATGGCCTGTTCCGGCGTCAACTCGCTGACCGGCGGAAGAACGCCAAAGGCGTCGCAGGAGAGGAACACGATGTTTTTCGGATGGCCGCCCATGCAAGGCGTTTTGATGTTGTCGATGAACTCAATCGGATATGCGGCGCGGGTATTTTCCGTGACGGATTTATCCGCAAAATCGACCGCGCGGGTCACGTCATCGTAAACAACGTTTTCCAAAACGGTTCCGAAGCGAATGGCTCCGAAAATTTCCGGCTCGTTTTTCGGCGACAGGTCAATGCACTTTGCATAGCAGCCGCCTTCAATGTTGGCCACGCCTTCATCCGTCCAGAAGTGTTCGTCATCGCCGATGAGCTTGCGGTGCGGTTCGGTCGAAAGCGTGGTTTTTCCCGTGCCGGAAAGTCCGAAGAAGAGCGACACATCGCCGTCCAAGCCCTCGTTGGCCGAACAGTGCATGGAAACCATGTTCTTTTTCGGCATGAGGTAATTCATAATCGTGAACACGCCCTTTTTCATTTCACCGGCATATTCCGTGCCCAGAATGACAAATTCGCCTTTTTCAAAGGACAGGGCCACGCTCGTTTTGCTGGAAATGGCGTCCTGACGCGGGTTGGCGGGGAATTGGCCGGCATTGAAAATGACGAAATCCGGCTTGCCGAACTCCAAAAGCTCCTCGGCGGTTGGCCGAATCAGCATGTTGTGCATGAAGAGCGCGTGATAGGCGCGACAGCAAATGATGCGTATCTTCAAACGGTGCTTGGGATCCCAACCGGCGAAGGCGTCGATGACATAAAGCTGGTCGCGCGTGTTCAAATAATCGACGGCGCGCATTTTGCTCTCATCGAAGTCGTCGGCGTCCATTGGCATGTTGACAGGCCCCCACCAGATATCCTTTTCGCTGGCCGGGTCTTTGACGATTCGCTTGTCTTTGGGGCTTCTGCCCGTCCTTTCGCCGCTGCTGTTGATGAGGGCACCCGCGTTGGTGACGGCGGCCCCTTCGCGGATGATGGCGTCTTCATAAAGTCGCGCGGGCGACGGATTGCGAAGAACCCGTTGAACGTGAATGCCATAAGAATTTAAGTCCAGTTCCAAACGCATATCAGCCTCTCTTTCTATAGTAATTATTTGGGTACAGGTGTTCAGCCTGAAGTTCCGCGATACGGCTTCACTTCCCGGCTCATGGTCTATTTTCGGCTACCGCAAATCGACGGCCTCTTTTCGTGCCGCTTGGAGGCGGCGACGAATCACGTTGGCAATGAGGCTCATCATTTTATAACCGAAGCGAGTATCCTTCTCGCACAGTGCTCGGAGCTTGACGCCGTCGAACACCAGAACTTCCGCACGAGCGCGACAGACGCCAATCGAGTTTGTTTGATAAGGCTGGACCAAAGCGGACCAGACCAAAAAATCGCCTTTGAGGCAGGTGTCTATGGTTTCCCGTTTTCCTTGGGGCAATCGGTATTGGACGTCAACTTGCCCGGAATGGACGATGAACAGTTGCGTCGACTCTTCATGCTCCCTGTAGATGATCTCATTGGCATCATACGTTTTTACCTCGCAAAAGGAGGCAAGCTCTGTCAGCGTCGCATCGGCCATGCCTTCTGTTCCAAGATATTCCTTAATCAATTCCGGTGTCGCTTTCATCTTAATTTTTTGGTGTTGGAGGGTGATTTGTTGATCTTCATCAAAAAAAATTTAATGCGCAATCACTCGATTGCCCTTAAAGCCGGGGCTGCCCCCTTAACGATTTTTATATGAATGGTTTTTTATCGATATTTAATTATCTTTATACGCCGCTTTCTGATTCTGTCAAGTCTGCCTTCCAGTATTCTCTGCGGCAAAGCAATTTTTTATTCCCGACCATAAAACATCGTTGTTACGGAGCGGATAGGTGAACGTGGACCGTGATATTGATACGACGCAGACCACCGTGTATGATAACAGCTCAAGTGAGTTTGTTCCATAGACGCCACGAAAAGGTGTGCAAACAGCCACTCTCATTCGATGCACTTTGAAATTCTTGTCGAGGACGCATCAGGAAAAATCCTGCTGGAAAACTTGGTTCCAAAAATTCTTGGCCCCAAAGGGCGGCCGCACGGATACCGCATCATCAACATTCAGGACCTCAAGCACCGTGTCATGGCGCAGATGCCGCGTTATCTGGCTCGAACCCTTCCTTGGGACACCATTCTGTTTCAGACGCTTTCGCTCCAGCTTCGGGCTTATGGAAAATCGCTGCCGTTCCAAAATGGCGTGGTGATTATCGTGGTCGACCTTGATTTTCACGATTTTCACGACTTCCTTGGCCGGCTTCGAGGGCTTTTCGATGCCTGTGATCCGAAGCCGACCGGCGATGTCTGCTTGGCCGTCGAAGAGGGCGAATCTTGGATTTTGGGCGACATGGCCGCGATTCGGCGAGCGTATCCTCTGGCAAAAAAATATGTGATGGACAGCTACGAGCAGGATTCGATTTGCGGGACGTGGGAGCGGCTTGCCGATGCCCTGTACCACGGCGGTTCGGAGCGGCTCAAGGAAGTCGGCTATCCGTGGATTGGCCGGGAAAAATGCCGCTGGGCAGACAACATCGGCCAGTACATGGACATTGAGACCAATCGGTCGCCCAGCTTCATTGTATTTCGTGATATGTTGCGGCGTTTTGCCGAGGTCGACCCAAGCTGACGCCAAGCCATCACTGCATTTTTTCATAGAAAGCGGATGTTTTCAAAAGCTCTTCGTGCGTTCCAAAGGCTGTGACAACGCCGTCTTCCATGACAATAATGCGGTCGGCCAATTCTACCGATGCCAAGCGGTGCGTGACCATGATCGTCGTTCGACCTCGTTTGAATTTACGCAGGGCATCGTGAATCATTCTTTCGCTATTGATGTCGATCTGGCTTGTCGCCTCATCCAGCAAAAAAAGCGACGGATCGCGTAACATCGCTCTGGCCAGTGCGATTCGTTGCCGCTGACCGCCGGACAGTCGTCCGCCGCCCGGCCCGACCATCGTTTCATAACCATCTGCCAGCTCTTCGACGATAAATTCGTGCGCAAACGCCTTTTTTGCTGCCGCGATGGCCTCCTCTTGTGTCGCACCGGCTCTGCCATAGCGGATATTGTCGATCACCGTTTCATTGAACAGGATCGGCTCCTGCGCCACGAATCCGATTTGGTTTCGTAGATCACGCTGGCGAACACGGGAAATCGCCTGGCCATCAATGAAAATGTCGCCGGAATCGGGATCGAAAAAACGTAGCAGCAGATTTAGCAGCGTGCTCTTTCCGCAGCCATTTGGCCCCATGATCGCAATACATTGGCCAAAAGGGATTTCGAGCGTAACGTCCTTAAGGATAGGCCGATCCGGGCCGTAGCTGAAACGAATGTGATCAAAACGGATAGATTTTCGATGTTTGGGCATCGGCTCCGTGGTGGCTACGGTCTGAATCGTGGCCTGCCGATCTATCAGTGCATACACCCGGTCCGCCGCCGCCGCCGCGCTTTGGAATTGCGTGAAAATGTCCGACAATTTTCGTGCCGGGTCCGCCGCGCCTGCCAGCAAACCAAAAAAGCTCACAAGCCAAGGAAGGCTTAGTGGTTTTGAAAAAACAGGAATCCCCAAAAAATGAGTCCGTTCACCGAGCACCATGTAGGCTCCAACGGCAATCGCAATACAAATCATTAGGATGCCAAACAGCTCGGTCAGCGGGTTGGTCAGGGCTTCGTATTTCGCAATTTTAATGGCCCTGCGACAGTATTCCCGGTTGGTGCGGCGGAATTTTGCCCGCTCAAAATTTTCTTGAGTAAAGGACTTGACGACGCGAATGGCCCTGAATGTTTCTTCGAGACGCCCATACATGTTGGACATTTCTTCCATGCTCCGCCGCACAACTCGCTTGATTGACCTTGCAAGCCAGCGTATGCAAACGGCGGCGAGTGGCACTAGAACCAGCGTTATCAGCAAAAGTTGCCAACTGATATAGGCAGCACCTCCAAGGCAGGCGATCATTTTGAGCGGTTCACGAATCACTTTTCCGTAGAGAATGTTTAGTCCCTGAGTGAGCAAAGTCACATCGTTGGTAAAGCGGCTCATCGTGTCGGCGACACCCTCTTGGGAGAAATAATTGACCTCAAAATCCACGGCCTTCCGAAAAAACTCTTCGCGGATGGCCAGGGCGGCCTTTTGGGCAATCCAAGCGGACAAAATGCTGTGTGAAACGATAAAAAAGATTTTGACGATTGTACCGACCAAAAGGAGGGTCATTAGAAAAAAGACCGTCCCTAGGGGCGTTCGCGGCAGGTACTGCAAGCTCAGGGAATGTGCCCAGCGTAACCATCTGTCAAAGAATTGCATCCATTCTTGATTGGCGATGACCTCTTGGAGTTCTGTTTGGAGTTCTTTTTCAATTTTGGCGGTTTGTGAATTAAGCAAAGCAAGCGAATTTTGGAGCGATTGGATGGTTTGTTCCGTTTCTTTGATTTTTTTTGTATTATTGTGGGTCAATTGTTCGATCCATGTCGTGAACGTGCTGTCTTTCTCCGTACAGATTTTTGTCATCGGCCCGGAGATGGCTGCGATGTTCCCGCCCCAGAGCACGCCGATCACCAAGGCGCAGAGGATAACCGATGCCAGTTGGAGCCGGTATTGAAATGTTTGCTTGACGGCGCGGTAGAAATTTCGCATTGAGCAGTCGATAACTGTTTCGAGCGGGAGAATGGGCTTGGGGAAAGTATATCGGCTTCTTTTAGTTCGATCAAGGGAAGCTCCGTACTCCCGATTTTTGTAAATTGCCTAAACTATCATCCGCCGAGTGTCGAAAACCATTGTATCGGAGATTTGTGATTGCGGCAAAAAGGTGGAATAGGGAAACATTGAAGGTTTATCGGTTTTCACGGACGCTGGAGAGCGAAGATTGAAAAATTTTGCATGTTTCATCCCCCCGTGTCGGAAACGGCGGGGGTATTCCC
>QMCD01000149.1_pt1 | contig 49674 bp, 45 predicted proteins | sample 1821841 | NCBI WGS metagenome assembly QMCD01 (sample SAMN01991225, study PRJNA193472) | Termite gut metagenome, whole genome shotgun sequencing project. | isolation source: worker | host: Macrotermes natalensis
TCAAGCGCAGCTTGGGGATGGCGTGTTTTTTTGTTGAGGGGTGGATTGTAAGTGTTTGAATTTGCAGCTAAAAAGTATTATTATAAATGGGTTCTCTACTATATTACAATATATTATTGAGGAAAGCAAAGGGGTTTGCGGAATGAAAATTTTGGTTATCAACGCGGGAAGCTCGTCACTCAAATATCAGCTCATTGATATGGACAACGAGCAGGTGCTGGCAAAGGGAAACTGTGAAAGAATAGGTCTGGCGGAGGGGATATTCACGCATAAAACGGCCGACAGAAGAGAAATGAAGAACGATCTCCCGATGAAAGACCACACCGCCGCGTTTATGCAGGTGAAAAACGCGCTCACAGATGCCGAGTTCGGTGTGATTACGGACCTCGGCGAGGTCAGCGCTATCGGACACAGAGTTGTTCAGGGCGGCGCACTGTTCAGTGAATCCGTGTTGGTTGACGAAAAGGTCGTTGAGGGCATTGAAAGCCTAATTCCGCTCGCCCCGCTGCATAACAAGGCGCATGTTCAGGGCATCAGAGCATGCATAGATGTCTTCGGCAAGGATGTGCCGGAGGTCGTGGTTTTCGATACGGCCTTCCATTCCACGATGCCGCCCAAGGCCTTCATGTTCAATGTGCCTTATGAGTATTACGAAAAATACAGTGTTCGCAGATACGGCTTCCACGGCACTTCGCACAGGTATGTCAGCGCGAAGTGCGCGGAGCTGATGGGTAAGGATAAGAAGGATTTGAAGATTATAACCTGTCATCTCGGCAACGGCTCTTCCATCACGGCGGTGGACGGCGGCAAGGTGATTGATACCAGCATGGGGCTCACGCCGCTCGACGGTTTCATGATGGGAACGAGAACCGGCACGCTTGACCCATCCGTGGTTACGTTCATCATGGAGAAGGAGGGCCTTTCACCCAAGGAGATGGACGACATCATGAATAAGAAATCCGGTCTGCTCGGAATTTCCGGCGTATCCAGCGACGACAGAGACGTCACTGAGGCCAACGAAAACGGCAACGAGAGGGCAAAGCTCGCTCAGGATATTCTTGAATATCAGATTTCCAAATTTATCGGCGGATATATGGTCGCCCTCAAGGGCTGTGATGCTATCGTCTTCACGGCGGGCATAGGCGAGAACCAGTACATGCACCGCCAGAGCGTGGGAGATTATCTCAGCTTCATGGGCGTTAAAATTGATTCAGAGCTTAACCGCCGGATGACATTGGGCAAGGAGGGCAAAATCTCAACGCCTGATTCGAAGATTGCGGTCTATGTTATCCCCACGAACGAAGAGCTTGTCATCGCAAGAGACACAAAGGCGCTTGTAGAAGGCGCATAACCATTTTTATAAAGCAAAAGGAGAGGGTTTACCTCTCCTTTTTTAATCTTCATTCAGTATGGCAGAGATTTCGCTTTCCTGCTTTCGCAGGAATTCTTCATAGAAGGCGGCGGCCTTCTCAATGTCAGGCTCATCAGCCGGCGCGTTCAGCGTAATTTCATCAACCCTGATAAGCGGCGGGTATGACTCCATCATTGGCTCTGTGTAGCTTATGCTCACGCTCTGATAAAGCTCAAAGCCATCAACCCCGTTCACGGTGTCTTCATCAATGATAAGCGATAAAAGACTCGGAGAGGAGAGCGCTGTTTCGCTATACACCCAAACGCTGCTGTCCGCGCTTTTCTGAACAATAATTCCGTCGAAATGCTGCGGCTCTAAGCTCTGATTTCCTTCAGAAGAATCAGCATCGCAGCCCACCCCAAGTATAAGCATGAGAGCAGCGCAAATCAGCATTAGCCCAGTCAAAACTTTCATGGAACTACCTCCGAAAAGCCAACACATATCTGTAACAACATTTTACCATAAAATATCAGGCAAGTCAACTCATCTGACAATAATAATCGTTTCTCTTCAATAAGGTTGCAAAACGGTTACAAAAGGTATATAATAAGCTGAAACATTATGTAAACATGAGAAGAAATCCTTGATATGAGTCCTTACGATTGTCCTTGCATAAGGAGGCTGACATGAAAACTATGATGAGAAAACTCGCCGCTCTGCTGCTGGTTGCTTTGATAGCCCTGCCCACTTCCGCACTCGCTCAGGAGGGCTTCATACCCATCGCGGAAGACGGCTTGATTACCGGCTTCTCCGAGGAAACCGGCGACGGTTTTGTTCCCGAAGAGCCGCAAATCTCTGATGAAACAGAGGAGCCGCCCGAGGAAATGCCGAGCGATGCCGATTCCTTCGCGGCGGAGTATAAACTTCTAATCGGCGGAGATAATAAATATATGGAGGGCGACAACGGCTATTTCAGACCTGAAAAGCAGATGACGCGTGCGGAGTTCGCGACGGTTGTCCACAGGTTGCTTGAAACCAAGCCGACGCCCAAAGCAGATACCTTCTCTGATGTAAAAACCACCTCGTGGTATGCCACGGCTGTGAATTCCCTGGCTGCTGCAAAAATCATGAACGGTTATTCAGACGGTACGTTCAAGCCTGCCGGCAAAATAACCAGAGCCGAGGTCGTCACGACGTTCGCGGCATTCTTTAAGCAGGGCACCGGCTCGATTCCTTACACAGACGTGCCGTCCAATCAGTGGTACTATAGAGCGGTCATAACCGCCCACTCGCTCGGCTGGATTGAGGGAGATGGCTCAGGTAAGTTCCGCCCCAATGACCCGATTAAGCGCTGTGAGGTGGTGAAAATCGCGAACCGTGTGCTTGAAAGGGAAGTGGAAAAGGGCGCAGAGATCATGCAAAAATTCCCCGATGTGCCGAGAACGCACTGGGCTTATTATGAGATAAATGAGGCCGCGGATAATCCGACAGAATATGTTCCTCCGGAAGATCCCCCGGGCGATGTCCCGCCCAGCGGAAATCTTCTTATCGTTACGGGTGACGGCGTTAGGCTTCGTTCGGGCCCCGGCACGACGTATTCTATCCTTGAGACGATGAACAAGGGCACAATACTCACCGCGCTTGATAAATCAAACGATGAATGGTATAAGGTCAGAACGAATGCCGGCAGAGAGGGCTACGCTTTTACAGAGTATTTGGAGACTTATACCGGCAGTGTAAACGGCACAGGTGAAATCTCGGCAAGCTCGGCGAATGTGCCGCAGTACAAGACGATTTTCCTCTATGCACAGGTCAACGGCAGCCCCACAAACTCAAGATGGAAGAGCAGCAACGAATCAATTGCGTCCGTTAAGCCCGTCTCGGGCAGAGGCTTTATTTATGCCAAGGCGCAGGGCACGGCGACAATCTCCCTGCTTGACGCCACCGATAAGGTCATAGACACCTGCGAGATAACTGTCACAAAGCCGGAGGCTGTGCGCTTCACTTACGCAGAGCCGAACACCCCGACCAAGGGGCAGGATTTCTACATCTACGCCATCACGGATACAAGCCGTTCCTCGGTACGCTTCGCCTTAAGCGGCGCCGCTAACGGCACGAAGGAATGCACCACCTACTCAACGGAGACAAGAAAGAATAACGGATATGACGATAACACCGTCCGTGTTTTCAAGCAGAAGCTCACAATAGACATCGCTGGCGATTACGTGATAAAGGCCTATTCAAAGGATTCCTCCGGCGCGTGGTCAACCGATTACGCCCAGTTCAATATGCTCGTGAAGAATTCAGGCAGCCTTTCCGTCACTACGACAGAAGAACGCTCCGTAAGCGCGGAGATGGTTGAGGTAATCGGCTCTTGGGAGGGCGCGCGCAATCTCGTATATATTGACGAGCTTTCATCGTCAAAGGTTCCCACCGTCGGCTATGGCTACACGCTTGATAAAAACGAAACCTTCTATAATAGCCTCACGCAGTCTGAGCTGCGCGCAATGCTTCAGGACACGCTCAACAATGACGGCTACGTCAGAGGCGTAAAGGATTTTCAAAAGAAAAACGGCATCAAGATGAATCAATACCAATTTGATGCACTCGTCAGCTTCGCATATAATCTCGGCCCCGGCGTGCTTTCAAGCAGCTATGACACCTTCAAGGTGCTTATGAACGCAAGCTCGAAAACCTCGGGAAGCGGCAAGCTGGACGTCACCGCAATGCCGATGTATTCCTCTGCCGCCAAGGGAACGCCTATTGCCACCGTGCCGAGCGGCACGAGCGTCACCGTGCAGGAAATCAAGCGCATTGACGGAGAGGCGGATAATCTGTGGTATAAGATCTCTTATGACGGTAAGACAGGCTGGATAAGAGGCGGCGGCGTGGATATGGGCACGTCAAGCCCGGATTTGCAATATATCGACGAGCAGATGTTTGGCAGCAATATGCTCCAATGGATAAGCGCGGGCGGCACGAAACTTGCGGGCCTGCTTTACAGGCGGCTTGCCGAGGCAAAAGTCTTCTGCTACGGCGGTTATGCCGACGCGATGAACACCTCGGCAAATAAAGATAATCGTCACAATTTCGGCTTGGATATTCCTTCGGGTGTTTCCGGCGCGGATATTATAGAAGACTAAAATTTCGGAGGGTGTATTATGGAAAGCGGCAAAAAGGTTCTTGTTGTTCAGGGCGGCTGGGACGGTCATGAGCCAACCCTAACGTCCAAAAGATTTGCGGGGATGATGGAAAAGCACGACTATGCTGTTGAAATCAGCGACACGCTTGATGTTTTCGCCGATGCCGACAAGCTCATGGGGCTTGACTTAATCGTCGCCTGCTGGACGATGGGGGAGATAGACCCCGAATATGTCAAGAATATCTCAAGGGCGGTTGGCTCAGGCGTAGGTCTTGCGGGCTGCCACGGCGGCATGTGTGATTCCTTCAGGAACAACGTAGAGTGGCAGTTCATGACAGGCGGGCAGTGGGTGAGCCACCCAGGTGCCGACGGCATAGACTATACCGTCAATATACGTCATGGTTCAAGCCCGATAATCGAAGGGCTTGAAGACTTCCGCGTATGCAGCGAGCATTATTATCTGCACATTGACCCCGCAATCGAGGTGCTTGCCACTACGCGCTTCCCGATCGTGAATTACTACCATATCTCGAACAGACCGGTCGATATACCCGTCGCGTGGACTAAATTTTGGGGCAACGGCCGCGTGTTCTATAACGCGCTCGGGCATCATGACGATGTGTTTGAGAAATCGCCGAATGCCGGAATAATGATGGAGCGCGGCATGCTTTGGGCGGCGCAGGGCAAGCAATTTGCGATAGACAATAACCTCACGACCGAGCGCTTCGAAAACGAAGCGAGAATGTTTTGAGGCATATGATGAAAACTGTAAAAATAGCAATGATAGGCGTCGGCGACATCAGCGGCATCTATCTTAAAAACATTACGGAAACCTTTTCTGAAATTGAGCTCATCGGCGTATGCGATTTAATCCGCGAGAAGGCCGAGCGGGCAAAGGAAAGCTTCAACGTCCCGAAAATCTATGACACCATGCATGACGCTTTTGCCGACCCAATGGTTGACATCGTGCTGAACCTCACGCGCCCGTATGAGCATTTCGAGGTGAGCAAGGCCGCACTGGAGGCCGGCAAGCATGTTTATTCCGAAAAGCCGCTCGCCGCCACATTTGAGGAAGGGAAAATCCTCGCTGAAATGGCGCAGGAGAGAAATCTTTTCCTTGGCGGTGCGCCGGATACTTTTCTCGGCGCGGGGATTCAAACCTGCCGCAAGCTCATAGATGACGGCTATCTCGGCGATGTCGTCGGAGCAGCGGCGTTTATGATTTGCCACGGCCACGAAACCTGGCACCCTGACCCGGAGTTCTATTATAAGCACGGCGGCGGGCCGATGCTCGACATGGGGCCTTATTATGTCACAGCGCTCATCAATTTGCTTGGCGGCGTAAAAGGCGTGACAGGTGTGACCAAAACATATTTCCCGCAGCGCACCATCACAAGCGAGCCAAAGCGCGGCACGGTTATCAACGTGGACGTGCCGACATATATTACCGGCATTCTTGATTTTGACAGCGGAGCTACGGCAACCCTCTTCACCACGTTTGATGTGCATTATAAGGAGCAGGCGCGCTTCGAGGTCTATGGCTCTAAAGGCACGCTGATTGTGCCCGACCCCAACCATTTTGGCGGGCCGATAAAGCTGTTTCGTCCTGAAGACGGTGAGTACAAAGACATGCCTCTTTTGTTCGATTACAAAGAGAACAGCCGCGCACTCGGCCTTGCAGACATGGCGAAGGCACTTATGTCAGGCCGCCCCGCTCGCACAAGCCATAAGCAGACACTGCACGTCCTTGATGTTATGACAGCCTTTGAGCGCAGTAGCAAGGCTAAGGCTTACGTTGCGCTTGAGACGTCATTCACGCGCGAAGCCCCGATGAAGAACAACCCGATACACGGGCAGTTAGATAGTTGACAGTAAGCGTAGCGACACGCGTAGCGGAGAGTTGATAGTCAAGGTTTGCGCTTCACGCATAATAAAAGGGCATTATGATTGGGAAAATCTTCCTTTATCATATGCCCTTAATATATTTGCGCTGCAAGCGCCACAACTATTATCAACTCTCAACTATCCACTATCAACTGCCCTCAAAGCTCTTTCAGCCAATACTTCCTATCCAAGCTGCGGTATTGCACTGCCTCTGCGACGTGATATGATTCAATCCTCTCGCTGCCGTCAAGGTCGGCAATAGTGCGGGAAACACGCAAAACGCGGTCATATGCCCTCGCGGAGAAGCCGAACCTCTCAAACGCGTTTTTAAGCAGCTTTGCGCCGCTGTCCGTCAGCTCACATACTTCGCGAAGCATCTGCGAGGGAATTTCGGCATTGGAATGCAAATTGGTTTTTCCGAGCCTTTTGTGCTGAATAGCTCTCGCTGCGTCCACGCGGCTTCTTATATCGGAGGAGGCTTCGCTTTTCTCCGTTTTCGCAAGCTCATCAAATTCCACGGCCGGCACCTCAATGTGCAAATCAAATCTGTCGAGAAGCGGACCCGAAACCTTTGAAAGATACTTGTCTACCATTCTTGAAGAGCAGGTACAGGGGCGCGAAGGATGCCCGAAATATCCGCAGGGGCAGGGGTTCATCGCGGCGACGAGCATGATATTGCACGGATATTCAATCGTGCTGTTGGCACGGGAAATCGTGACCTTACCGTCCTCAATCGGCTGCCGGAGGACCTCCATCGCGCCACGCGAGAATTCCGGCAGCTCATCCAGAAACAGCACGCCGTTGTGCGCCAGCGAGATTTCACCCGGGCGCGGTATTGTTCCGCCGCCGGACAACCCCGCCGTGGAAACTGTGTGGTGCGGCGAGCGAAAGGGTCGCTCGTCTATGAGCGAGCCGCCGGTTTTTATCAGCCCTGCAACCGAGTGCAGCTTAGTTGTTTCAATTGATTCCTCAAACGTCATCGTCGGCATAATCGAGGGAATGCGCTTGGCGAGCATGCTTTTGCCCGAACCAGGCGGGCCGATAAGCAGAATATTATGCCCTCCCGTTACGGCGATCTCAATCGCGCGCTTTGCATCATTTTGCCCTTTTACATCGGAGAAATCAGTGAGCTCATCAGTGCTTTTGCGGGCGCTTTTCTGCGCCTTGGCGGCGGGAATCAGCTTCTTTCCCGAGAGATGCTCGAGAAGCTCGGAGACCGTGTGGAGCGGGTATATTTCTATTCCCGCCACAACTGCCGCCTCACTTTCATTGACAGCGGGGATAAACGCGCGCTTGAAGCCCAGCTCCTTCGCGCGGATAATCATCGGAAGAATACCCCGCACACTGCGCACCTCGCCCGCAAGCGAAAGCTCGCCGATGAACACGGCGTCATCTGTTTCTGCGCTGAACTGCCTTGAGGCCTTCAGAAGAGAAATGAGAAGCGGCAAATCGTAAATCGGCCCTTCCTTGCGCTTGTCTGCCGGTGCAAGGTTCATCGTGATACGGCTCACGGGAAAATCAAAGCCGCAGTTTTTCAACGCGGCACGCACTCTGTCACGAGATTCCTTAACGGCGGCATCGGGCAGCCCGACAAGCTCAAATGCCGGCAATCCTGCGGAGAGGTCGGCCTCAACCTCCACCAGAAAAGCGTTCAAGCCAAAAAGACCAATGCTGAAAGTTTTTGCAACCATTAGAAATTCTCCTCAAAGTATAGCTTTGGTAAATTATATTCCATTTTGTCGAATAAAGCAAACAAGTGGAAATGTAGAGGAAGGAAATGTCACGCAAAGCGGTGACGAATCCTGGCGAGAAATCACGATAAATTCATAATGAAATAAATCACTGGGGGAGATTCAAGTACCGCCAAATCCCATTTTTTATCTAAATGTGAATATTTTCCTTGACTAATAGAACCTAAAGATAGTATGATAAGCTAAAGAGTTATAAGAGGTAAGTTTTGTGGATTATTTTGAGCTTGCAGACGAAGAGCTGGCGGCAGAGATAAAAGAAGGTAATTTCATTGCTTTCAATGAGCTTTCAAACAGGTATAAAAGCCTGATTGAATATAAAGTATCCTTGATTGAAAAGAAGCATTCACCCGCTGTTGACGATTATATCCAAGAAGGGTATCTCGGGCTTTTCTTCGCGGCGAAATCCTTCAATGCCGCCGTAGGTGCGAGCTTTCGGACATTCGCTTCTGTCTGCGTGCAGAACAGGATAATCTCGGCCAAGAGGAAAAGTGAGAGCAAAAGGCACAGCCCGCTCAATTCTTCGCTGCCGATTGAATCCGCCGAAGTCATTAAGCTTTCGGATAACGAGCGGCCGGAAGAGATACTTGAGCTCAAGGAAAGCTATCTCCGTTGGGTAAAATCCTTTGAGGAAAAGCTGACGCCGCTTGAAAGAAAAGTGCTTTTCGTTTATCTTTCGGGCATGAAGAGAAGTGAGGTTGCGAAGAAGGCGGGCATTGAGCTGAAATCCTATGACAACGCTCTGCGTCGCCTGAGGAAAAAGCTGAAATAGTGTTAGGAAGCTGCATTGCAGCCTAAAATATCAGACGGCAGAAGCCGCCAGAATAAACCAAAGTGAGGTATAACCATGTACGAAGACAAGACCCTAATCTGCAAGGATTGCGGAAATGAGTTCACGTTTACTGCGGGTGAACAGGAGTTCTTCGCAGAACGGGGGTTTGAAAACGAACCCCAGAGGTGCAAAGTTTGCCGTGATGCCAAAAAAGCGGCAGTCAGAGCAAATCGCACAATGCATACTGCGGTTTGTGCGAGTTGCGGAAAAGAGGCGCAGGTTCCTTTTGAGCCGCGTGAAGATAGGCCGGTATACTGCAGCGAGTGCTTCGCAAGCATGAAAGAGGCCTAAGTTTTTACCTTTTGTGGGGCTGTGGTGCAATTGCATTCGCAGCCCTTTTTCTTTGTCGTTTAATAATATGGAGCATTGGCGAAAAACACTTGAAAAATGAGCATTTTTGATATATACTTAACTTGAGTAAAAACAAGGAGGAATAATCATGGCTGCAATCACAAAAGACACAATAATCGGCGATATTCTCGACATGGACCAAGGCACCGCGCCCTTCTTCCTCGCAATGGGAATGCATTGCCTCGGCTGCCCTGCCTCAAGGGGCGAAAGCCTTGAGGAAGCTTGCATGGTGCATGGCGTCAATGCCGATAAGCTCGTTGGCGAAATAAACGGATATCTCGCAAATAAGTAAACAATGAAATTATTCTGCCGCTTGGAGGAATCCCGGCGGCAATAATTTTGCTTCGGGTGAATTATGAGAGAACTTTTCAGCTTGGGTGAGCGCCTTTCTTCCTGCGCGGAACTTGTAAGAAGCGGCGCAAGGCTCGCCGATATAGGCACAGACCATGCAAAGCTTCCCGTCTGGCTCATAAAGAGCGGCAAGATTCCTTTCGCCATAGCCTCTGATCTGCGCAAAAAGCCGCTTGAGGCCGCCGAGTCCACGGCGAAGAAATACGGCGTTTTGGATAAAATCGAGCTGCGCCTGTCTGACGGGCTTCACGCATACTCTCCACATGAGATTGACGATATAATAATCGCCGGCATGGGAGGAGAGCTGATTCTCAAAATCATCTCAGAGGCAGCGTGGCTTCAGAGCAAACTCTATCGCCTTATCCTCCAGCCTATGTCAATGGTGGCCGAGCTGCGGGCGGGGTTATCGCATCTGGGCTTCAGAGTAATTGAAGAAAGAACCTCGCTTGAAAATGGCAAGGTATACTCTGCCTTTTCTGCAGGATTTACGGGCGAGGCGGGTTATGATGAAATATTCCTGCACATGGGGAAAATCAGCCCGCAGGACGCATATGCTAAGCCCTATGCTGAGAAGGTGATAAAAGATTTGCGAAACCGAATGAACGCTTTCAAAGAGAGTGACACAGAATATATAAAAATCGGCGGGATTATTTCCGCTATAAATGACAAATATATAGGAGGGAATCATGGCAAGGATAAGTGAAATCTATGACGCGATTGACAGGGCAGCCCCATTTGCCTCTGCAATGGAGTTTGACAACGTCGGCCTGCTCGTCGGCGACCCTTCCGCCGAGGCGCACCGTGTTCTTCTCGCGCTGGACATAACCCCGCAGGTCATCGAAGAGGCCGCGGCAAAGAATTGCAACCTCATCATTAGCCATCATCCCGTAATCTTCACGCCGATGAGAGATCTGAAAAGCACGGATATTCCCTATCTTCTCGCAAAGCATAGCCTCTCCGCTATCTGCTGCCACACGAACTTGGACATTTCACCGCACGGCGGCGTGAATGTTGCGCTCTGTGAGGCATTGGGGCTGAAGCATATTAGGGGAGAGCATGAGTTCGGCGAGGGTTATCTCATCTATTCCGGCGAGCTCACTTGCGCAATGAAGCCTGAGGAATTCGCCGAGCATGTTAAAACAAGGCTCGGTGTGCGGCATTTACGCTTCAAGGCGGGCGGCAGAGAAATTAAGAAGGTCTGCGTGGCGGCGGGGCAGGCAGGCGAGTGGGCGGAGGAAGCCGCGAAGTACGGCGACGTTTTCGTCTGCGGAGAGATTAAGCACCACGAAGAGCTTATTGCCGCGCGGCTTGATATTACGGTAATCGCGGCCGGGCATTATGAAACAGAACGAATCTATGAGCCTATGCTCTGCGAATATCTGAAAAATAACGTCAGCGGCACAGGCTTCATCATTTCCGAAGCCGAAAGACCGCCAATGGAGATAATTTGAGGGAAATATGGCATTAGACGGCGCTTTTTTAAGGCATATCAAAAGTGAAATAGAAGCAGAAATCCTTGATGGCAGAGTGGATAAAATCCATCAGCCCAACAAGGATGAGCTTGTTATATCAATCCGCACGAGAGAGGGCGCTCACCGCCTGCTTCTTTCGGCGCGCGCGAATAATCCGCGGGTTAATCTAATCGGCGAGGCTCCCGAAAACCCCGAGCACCCGCCTATGTTCTGCATGCTTCTGCGCAAACGCCTGCAGGGCGCACGGCTCGTTGAAATCAATCAGCCCGGGCTTGAACGCGTGATGCATTTCACTTTTGAGGCGACGAATGAGCTCGGCGACAGGGTGAAGCTGATTTTAAGCATAGAGATAATGAGTAAGTACAGCAATATAATTCTCACAGATGAAAACGGAGTAATCATAGATGCCCTTAAGCGTGTGGATGCCGAGATGTCGTCGCAGCGTCTGGTGCTGCCGGGGCTAGAATACGCGCTTCCCCCCGCGCAGGATAAGCTGAATATGCTTGAAACCAAGGCCGCCGATTTCCTCGCGCGCATAAAGGCGCTGCCAAAGGACACAGAGCTTTCCAAGGCGATTCTCTCCGTGCTTCAGGGCGTTTCACCCGTAGTGTGCAGAGAGCTTGAATATCAGGCGGGAAGAGGGCGCGAGCTGTCTTCAAAAACCATGAGCGACGAAGACGCCTTTCGGCTGGGCTTCTTCTATCAGAAGCTCAAAGAGACTTTGGAGGAAACCGCAGGAAAGCCATACATGATTGCCGATAAAAACGGCAAGCCGATGGATTTTTCCTTCATTGAGATACACCAATTCGGCACCTCGGCCGTTGTGAGGAGCAGCGAAAGCTTCTCAGGCCTTCTTGAAGCCTTCTACAGCGAGAGAGACAAGCTTGAGCGCATGAAGGTGAAGGAGCAGGATTTGCTTAAGCTGCTCTCAAATCTCTATGAGCGCACCTCGCGTAAAATCAACAACCAACGCGCCGAGCTTGAAAAATCCATTGACAGAGAAAGCCTTAAGGTAAAGGGTGACTTGCTAAGCGCAAATTTGTACGCAATTGAAAAAGGTGCAAACTCAGCGGCGCTTCTCAATTTCTATGACGAAAGCCAGAGCATAATGGAGATAAAGCTGAATCCTGCGCTCACCCCCCAGCAGAACGCACAGAGATATTATAAAGAATACAGCAAAGCGAAGACGGCTGAAATCAAGCTTAAAGAGCAGATATCGTTGGCTGAGGCGGAGCTTCTCTACATTGATTCCGTGTTTGAATCGCTTTCGCTCGCACAGAATGAACGTGACCTCTCCGAGATAAAAACAGAGCTGGCCGACGAAGGTTATCTGCGGATAATCAGGAAAAAACGTGAAAAACAGAGCAAACAAAGCGAGCCGCTCAGCTTCACGGTTACAGATGGCTTTACGGTGCTCGTTGGGAGAAACAACACGCAAAATGACAGGCTCACGCTCAAAACGGCAGGGAAGCTGGATTACTGGTTTCACACGAAAAATATCCCCGGCTCTCACACCGTGCTGCTCACAAACGGCAAAGAGCCCGGCGAACAGGCGATGCAGGACGCCGCGAACCTTGCGGCCAAATACAGCCGGGGCAAAGAGGCAGCTCAGGTTGCGGTGGATTACACACAGGTGAAGAACGTCTCGAAGCCTCACGGCGCAAAGCCGGGCATGGTAATCTACAATAACTTCAAGACCATCTATGGAAATCCATTGATATAAAACAGGAGGTAATTATGAGAATTCTTGTTACAGGCGGGGCGGGATATATCGGCAGCCATACGTGCATTGCGCTTCTTTCCGAGGGGCATGAGGTGGTCATCGCCGATAATCTTTCAAACAGCAGTAGAATAGGTGTTGAGAGAATTGAAGAGCTTTCCGGGAAAAAGGTGACCTTTTACGAGTATGACATCTGCGACAAGTCCTTGGTAGACGAGCTTTTCAGTAAAGAGAAAATCGACGCCGTTATTCACTTCGCGGCGCTGAAAGCTGTGGGTGAATCCGTTGAAAAGCCGCTCGAGTATTATGAGAATAACCTAATCTCCACACTCAATTTACTTGACTCTATGCAAAAGCACGGCGTGATGAAATTCATTTTCAGCTCTTCAGCGACGGTTTACGGCAATCCGCAGAAGCTGCCCGTAACTGAGGATATGCCGCTCTCGTGGCTTAATCCTTATGGTGCGACGAAGGTCATGATTGAGCAAATATTGACCGATTTCGCATACGCGAACAAGAGCTTCAAGGCGGTTGCGCTTCGATATTTCAATCCGGCGGGCGCACACAAAAGCGGGAAAATCGGCGAAGACCCGAATGGCATACCGAACAATCTTTTCCCGTTTGTCGCGCAGTTTGCTTCGGGCAAGAGAGATAAGCTCATGGTATTCGGCGATGATTACCCCACACCCGACGGCACCTGTATACGCGACTATATCCATGTCATGGATTTGGCCGAGGGTCACGTTGCGGCGCTCAAGGCCTTTGACAGCGATAAAAACATGAATGTCTATAATCTCGGCACAGGCAAGGGCTCGTCTGTCTTTGATATAATTAAGGCCTTCTCAAAGGCTTGCGGCAGAGAACTCGAATATGAAATTGGCCCGAGGCGCCCGAATAACGCCGACGCGCCTGCGTCATATGCGGATTGCTCTAAGGCGGCGCGTGAGCTGAACTGGGAAGCCAAGAGAAGCCTTGACGAGATGTGCGAGGATTCATGGCGCTGGCAGACGGAGAACCCAAATGGATTTGAATAATGTAAAAATCGTGCTTGCGTCGCAGTCGCCGAGCCGAAAGCTTCTCTTCGACAGAGCGGGCATCTCCGTCGAGGTGGTGGTCTCCGGCGCAGACGAATCCGTGCCGGCTGATTTCACTCCAGCCGAGATGGTAAAAGAGCTCGCCAAAAGAAAGGCCGAAGCCGTTTTGCATCTCTGCGAGGGCAAGCTTATTATCGCGGCAGATTCTATTGTCTCGATAGATAACAAGGTGCTGGGCAAGCCCAAAAGCCTTGAAAAGGCGAGAGAGATGATTGCGTACCTCTCAGGCAAGACCCACAAGATTTTCACCGGCGTGTGCATAATGTACGGCGGCAGGCAGGAGAACTTCTGCTCTGTAACCGACGTCACCTTTTACGCCCTCACAGATGCTGAGATAGACGAATACATCAAAACCGGCGAATCTATGGGCAAGGCGGGTTCTTACGGCATTGAGGGCAAGGGCATAATGCTGATTGAGAGGATAAACGGAGACTACTCGAATATAGTAGGGCTGCCGATGGCAGAGACCTTAAGAAGAATAAGGAAAATGACGAATTGAGGTTGAGATGGACATCAAAACGGCGATGGAGCGCGCGGAGGAGCTGAGAAAGAAAATCAGCTATTATGCAGAGAAATATTACACCGAGGACACCTCGGAGATAAGCGACTATGATTATGATATGCTCTACAGAGAGCTTGAAAAGCTTGAGGAGGAGTTCCCGCAGATAATCACACTTGATTCGCCTACGCAGAAGGTGGGCGGCGAAATCTATAATAATTTTGAGCCTGTGGTACATCAGGTTCACATGGAAAGCCTGCACGATTCCTTTTCTGACGACGAGCTTCGCGATTTTGACAGAAAGGTGCGCGAGGTTGTGGAGAACCCTGAATATATCGTCGAGCCGAAGTTCGACGGGCTTTCGGTCGCGCTTGAATATGTAAACGGCGAGTTTTTTCGCGGCTCAACAAGAGGCGACGGCGTCACGGGAGAGGACGTGACGGAGAATATCCGCGCGATTAAATCCGTGCCGAAGAAGCTTAGCAGCAGCTTGCCCTTCATTGAGGTGAGGGGCGAGGTGTATATGTCTGAAGAGAGCTTCAGGCTTTTATGTGAGAGGCAGGAGATTCTGGAGGAAAAACCATTCAAGAACCCGCGAAACGCAGCGGCAGGCTCACTCAGGCAGAAAGATGCGAGAATCACGGCCTCGCGCGGGCTGAGCATCTTCGTCTTCAACGTGCAGAGGATAGAGGGTGAAACCTTAGCTTTCCACGATGAGTCACTTGAAAGAATGAAGGAACTCGGCTTCGCCGTGCCGTTTTACAGCAAAACAAGCGACATCGAAGAGATTATCAATTACATACATGAAATAGGCGATAAACGGGGTGAATATGATTTCCCGATAGACGGCGCGGTTGTGAAGGTCAACAGTTTTGCCGAGAGGGAGGAGCTCGGCAGCACGGCGAAGTTCCCGCGTTGGGCGGAGGCGTATAAGTATCCCCCCGAGGAAAAGCAAACGAGGCTCAGCGATATTGAGATAAACGTCGGCAGAACCGGCGTGCTCACGCCCACAGGTGTGTTTGAGCCCGTAACGCTGGCCGGCACTACGGTAAGCCGTGCCACTTTGCACAATCAGGCGTTCATAGATGAGCGAGACATACGAATCGGCTCAACGGTGATTCTCCGCAAGGCAGGCGAGATAATCCCCGAGGTAGTTTCGGTCGTCTCAAATCCGCCGGACAGCATTAAATATGAGATCCCGTCGCGCTGCCCGTCCTGCGGCGAGATGACGGTTAAGCTTGAAGGCGAGGCCGCGGTGCGCTGCACTAATCCCTCTTGTCCCGCACAGCTCATGCGCAGCCTCGTGCATTTCGCCTCTCGTGATGCCATGGACATCGAGGGCATGGGGCCGATGATAATAGAGCAGCTCGTTACCGCCGGGCTCATAAAGTCACCTGCCGACATATACACGCTCGACAGAGAAAAGCTCATCGCGCTTGACAGATTCGCCGGAAAAAGCGCGGACAATCTCATTGCGGCGGTTGAGAAATCAAAATCTGCGGAGCTTTACAGGCTCATCTTCGCCCTCGGTATTCCGCATATCGGCGCAAGAATGGCAAAGCTACTGACAGAGCGTTTTGCGAGCATGGACGCCGTGATGAATGCCGGAGAAGAGGAAATCGGCGCGATAGACGGCTTCGGCGGAGTAATGGCCAAGGAGATTGTCGCGTTCTTTGACAGGGAAAGCACTAAACAGCTGATTGAGGAATTCAGGAGCCATGACCTCAACATGGAGGCCGAAGAGGTGATAAGAGGCAGCAAGCTTGAAGGCCTGACGTTCGTTCTCACAGGCACTCTGCCCATGATGGATAGGGCGACGGCCGGCGAAATGATCGAAAAAGAGGGCGGCAAGGTGAAAAGCTCCGTCTCGAAGAAGACGAGCTATGTTCTTGCGGGAGAAGAAGCGGGCAGCAAGCTTCAAAAGGCTGAAAGCCTTGGCGTGCCTGTGATAAGCGAAGAAGATTTAATTAAAATGATTGGCGGAGCGGATGAATGAAAATCAAATTTGCAGAGCTTTATATGAATGAAGAAAAAATGCAGCGCGAGAGGTACGAAGCGCTCCGTGCGGGATTTATAAATCAGTTCGGCGGCGATGTAAATATCGAATTCTTCAGTGCGCCGGGCAGAACGGAAATAGGCGGCAACCACACTGATCATAACCACGGGCATGTGCTTGCCGCGGCGGTGGATTTGGATATTATAGCGGCGGCGCGAAAGACGGCAGACGGCTCGGTGGTGCTGAAATCTGCGGAGTACACGAAAATTGATAAATTGAACATATCTGACCTCGATATAAAGGAGGCCGAGACGGGTAAATCTATCTCTCTTATAAGAGGTATTCTCGCGAGATGTAAGAGCCTGGGTTACAATATCGGCGGCTTTGAGGCCTTCACGATGACGAACGTCCTCAAGGGCTCGGGGCTTTCAAGCTCGGCGGCGTTTGAGGTTGCAGTCGTCGCGATAATAAACCATCTATATAATGATGGCAAAATCGGTGCAGTTGAAGCTGCGATAATCTCACAATATGCAGAGAATACTTATTTCGGCAAGCCCTCCGGCTTGATGGACCAGATGGCAAGCAGTGTAGGCGGCGTGACCTCAATAGATTTCGCCGACCCGCAGAACCCGGTAATCAAGAGCATCGCTTTTGATTTGAATAAATATGGCTATGCTATGTGTATAACCGATACCGGCGGCAATCACGCCGAGCTCACAGACGAATACGCCGCTATCACGCGTGAAATGAGTGCTGTTTCGGCATTTTTCGGTAAAGCCTATCTGCGCGGTGTGGATAAAGCAGATTTCTATGCCGCTATACCAAGGTTGAGGGAATCTGCAGGCGATCGCGCGGTTCTGCGTGCAATGCACTTTTTCGATGACGATGAAATCGCAGTGAAAGAAGCGAAAGCACTTGAAAACGGAGATTTCAGCGAGTTTCTTTCTCTCGTAAATCAATCGGGAGAATCCTCACTCGCAAGACTGCAAAACGTTTTTTCCGTGAAGAGTGTCAGAGAGCAGGGAATATCCCTCGGCATTGCGCTCTCTAAGAAGCTTTTGGGAAAATCCGGCGCCTGCCGAGTGCATGGCGGCGGGTTTGCGGGAACAATGCAGGCCTTCGTGCCCAAGGAGTTGCTTTCTGAATTTATAGAGAAAATGGAGGCCGTCTTCGGCGAGAACTCTTGCTATGTGCTTTCATTCAGAGGTGTGGGCGGCACTAAGGTGGAATTGCAATAAGCGCTGTTTTATGCTATAATTTATTGTTAATTCGTTTATTAAGGAGTGTGATTTCTTATAAATTCATCAGCTCAAATTGAGCTTTCAAAGCAAAGCCTTTTTTCGGGAGATGTGGCGGAGATAATGCAGGTGCGCAAGATGGGCGAAGTGCCGCTTGCTTATGTCCGAACCTACGGCTGCCAGCAAAACGTTGCTGACAGCGAAAAGATTAAGGGTATCCTTGCGCAAATGGGCTTCGGCTTCACCGAAGATGAATTTAAGGCAGATTTCATCCTCTTCAATACCTGTGCTATCCGTGAGCATGCCGAGGACAGAGTATACGGCAACATCGGCGCGCTGAAAAATGTGAAGCGCAAGAATCCGTCCGTCATAATAGCTGTCTGCGGCTGCATGATGGAGCAGGAGAGCGCGGCGGAGAGGATAAGGAAGTCATTTTCGTTCGTGAACATCGTCTTCGGTCCGCATGTCATATACAGGCTGCCAGAAATGCTTTACACCGCATTCATCGAATCAAAGCGTGTGTTCATACGCGGCGAAGCGCAGAAGGAAATCATTGAGGGCCTGCCCGTCAGGCGTGACGGCAAAACCCACGCGTGGGTGACCGTTATGTACGGCTGCGATAATTTCTGCACATACTGCATCGTGCCGTATGTCAGAGGCAGAGAGAAAAGCCGCCGCCCTGATGAGATATATGCCGAATTCAAGAGTCTTGTCGATGAGGGTTATAAGGAAATCACGTTGCTCGGGCAGAATGTGAACTCATACGGAAAAGGTCTGCCGGAAGACATGAACTTTGCAGGCCTCCTTAAAAGGCTTGATTCCATTGAGGGAGATTACCGCATCCGTTTCATGACATCTCATCCGAAGGACGCGAGCAAAGAGCTTTTTGACGTTATGTCAGGTAGCAAGCATATTCCGCACCATATCCATCTACCGGTGCAGTCCGGTAACAGCAAAGTGCTTAAGGAGATGAACCGCGGATATACGAGAGAGAGCTATTTCGCGCTTGTGGAGTACGCCAAGACCGTTATGCCGGATATAAGCCTCACATCGGACATAATCGTGGGCTTTCCCGGCGAGACATATGAGGAATTCAAAGACACGCTCTCTTTGATAAAAGAGGTGGAATACACGTCTCTCTTCACGTTTATTTTCTCGAAGAGAGAGGGCACAAAAGCCTATGATATGCCTGATTCCGTCAGCCCCGAGGAGAAATCGGAGTGGTTTGCTGAGCTTTTGAAAACGCAGGAGAGTATCGCCGCAAAGCGCTGCGCGGAGAGAATAGGGCAGACAGAGCGCGTGCTGGTGGAGGGCAGAAACGAAAAAACGGGCAAGCTCTGCGGCAGAACAGAGGGCTTCGTCATAATTGATTTTGACGGTGCAGACGATTTAATCGGCAGGTTTATAAATGTTAAGGTCACCGCGGCGAAGAATTGGGTACTGAGCGGTGAAATAATAGATTAAGAGGAGAAGAAAATGTCAGAAAACACAATGATAGAAAAAGCAAGAGATCTGGGCAGGGAGATTCAGGCCGACGAAAGATATATCAAGATGATGACGGCAAAGCAGGCATGGGAGGCCGACGAGTATTTGCAAAACGCTATCGGCGAATTCAACCTCAAGCGCATGGCGATAAACGCAGAGGCGCAGAACGAAGAGCGCAACGAGGATAAGCTGCGGCAGCTCAATGAGGAACTGAAGGAAATATATGCAACGATAACCTCAAACGAAAACCTCAAGGTGTTTAATGAGGTGAAGCAAGAGGTTGATGAAATGGTGCAGAGAATCACGGGAATAATCACGCTTTGCGGAGACGGCTTCGACCCCGAAACGGCTGACTACACGCCGCCCTCATGCGGCGGAGATTGCTCAGGCTGCGCGGGCTGTTCGTAATATTTCGAGATAATTTTCTGTAAGGAGAGCAGGCATGGCGGATTTTTCCCCGATGATGAAACAGTATTTTCAAATTAAAGAAAAATATCCGAATACGATTGTGTTTTTTCGTCTGGGAGATTTCTACGAAATGTTCTATAACGACGCGAAAACTGTCTCAAAGGAGCTGGAGCTAACCCTGACGGGCAAGGAATGCGGGCAGGCGGAGCGCGCGCCCATGTGCGGCGTGCCTTATCACAGCGCAGACGCATATATAGCAAAGCTCGTCGAGCGCGGATATAAGGTGGCCATCTGTGAACAGACAGAAGACCCAAAGCTCGCGAGAGGCCTTGTAAAGCGCGATGTCATCAGGGTAATCACCGCGGGAACCGTCCTTGAAAGCAATATGCTTGACGAGAACAGTAACAACTATATTTGCTCGCTTTATTATGACGGCAGTGTAGTCGGTCTTTGCTTTGCAGATGTCTCAACAGGTGAGCTGAACTGCAATTCCGTCAAGGGAAAAAGCGAGGAAGAGCTTGAATATTCTCTTTTTAATGAGCTTTCGCGTTTCGGCCCGAGCGAAATTCTTTTAAACCCCAAAGCAATGGATTTTCCACGGCTTTCTTCTTTCATAAAAGACAGGCTCCGCGCCTCAGTTGAATGCCTCGGAGAAGAGGATTATAACGAGAAAATTTCCAATGACAATGTGCTGTCTCAATTCAAGGCGACCTCGCTTGACGCTATAGGCTTAGCGGATAAACGCGAGATAAGCCTTGCGCTCGGCGCACTCATAGCCTACCTCAAGCGCACGCAGATAACGGGACTTGAGCGCATATCAGGCTTTGTGTTTTCAGACGCCACAGTTATGCGCCTGGACTTAAACGCCCGCAGAAATTTAGAGCTCACCGAAACTCTGCGGAGCAAGGAGAGAAAAGGCTCGCTCTTATGGGTGCTGGATAAAACCAAAACTGCGATGGGCAAGCGCCTAATCAAGAACTGGGTAGAGCAGCCACTTCTGAATCCCGCGAAGATAACGAAGCGGCAGAACGCCGTGGAAGAGCTTTTCCTCAACCCGCAGCTCTTGGATGAAATAAGAGACAGCCTCTCCGAAATATATGACATGGAGAGAATCATGTCGCGCGTGATTTTCGGCTCTGCGAACGGCAGGGAGCTGCGCTCGCTCGCCGCCGCCGCGAAGAAGATCCCCGCGTTGAAGGAGCTTCTCGGCGGCACGGAAGCCACGCTGCTCACCGAGCTCAACGCTCAGATGGACATGCTCACAGATGTGACGCAGCTTATAGAAATGTCAATCGTCGATGACCCGCCGTTTACCATCAGAGAGGGTGGGATAATCAGGCAGGGCTATGATAAAGTTCTTGATGAAATCAGAAGTGACAGAGAGGGCGGGCAGCAGCTCATCGCGGGAATTGAGGCGGCGGAGCGTGAGAAAACCGGGATTCCCAAGCTAAAAATCGGATATAACCGTGTCTTCGGTTATTATATCGAGGTCACGAACACATATAAAGATAAAATCCCGGAGGAGTATATCCGCAAGCAAACCATAACCTCCGGCGAGAGGTTCATCACACAGGAATTGAAAGACATCGAGAACAGAATCCTCGGCGCGAACGACAAGGCAGTTGCGCTTGAGGGCAGGCTGTTTGAAGAGATAAGGCAGCAGGTTGCAAGGCAGCTTGATAGAATCCAAAAGACGGCTGAGGCCGTGGCGGTTCTTGACGTTATTGCTTCGTTCGCCGCTGTTTCGCGCAGTAACGACTACACGCGCCCGACAATCAACCTGAGCGGCAAGCTCTACATGAAAGACAGCCGCCATCCTGTTGTGGAGCGGCTTATTGACGGGATCTTTGTGCCGAATGATGTGAACATGGATATGAGCGATAACCGCGTCGCAATTATAACCGGACCGAACATGGCGGGAAAATCGACATATATGAGGCAGGCTGCACTTGTCACAATTATGGCGCAAATAGGTTGCTTCGTGCCGGCGATGGTCGCTGAAATCGGGATAGTAGACAGCATTTTCACACGCGTAGGCGCATCTGACGACCTCTCCGCGGGGCAATCCACATTTATGATTGAGATGACGGAGGTTGCCGACATTCTCAAAAACGCGACGAAGCTAAGCCTTCTCATTTTTGATGAAATAGGCAGGGGAACTTCCACGTTTGACGGCATGAGCATTGCTAAATCCGTGCTGGAATACGTTCAAAAGCAACTTGGCGCAAAGACGCTCTTCGCAACGCACTATCACGAGCTGACCTCAATCGAGCATGAGCTGCAAGGCGTGAAGAACTTCAATGTGGCGGTCAAGAAGCGCGGCGACGACATAACTTTTTTGCGGAAAATCATTCGCGGCGGCGCTGATGACAGCTACGGCATAGAGGTGGCAAAGCTCGCAGGAGTGCCGGATAAGGTGATAAGGCGTGCGAAAGAGGTTCTCACGGAGCTTGAAAGCGGCGAAATCGGCTTCCGTGTGGCAGGCCATAAAGAAGCTGAGAGCATTCAGCTGTCAATGGATTCGAGTGATTCCGAAGCTCTGCAAAAGCTCAGAAATGCCGACGTCAACGCACTTACCCCGATAGAATGTATGAACCTGCTTTTTGAAATCTCAAACTTATTGAAATAAATGAATCGGACTTTTCATGGGATAAAATGAATGCACGGGCAGAACGGGAATTGTCCATTGTACATTGTCAATTATCACTTGTCCTGAAAGGGGGCGCTATGGCCGGAATAAATGTGCTTGATAAGAGCATCGCGGAGCTTATTGCCGCGGGCGAGGTCGTCGAGCGCCCGTCCTCCGTAATCAAGGAGCTGGTCGAGAATTCAATAGATGCAGGCGCAAAGGTGATAACCGTAGAGATTAGAAACGGCGGAATCACTTTTATGCGCGTTACAGATAACGGCGCCGGAATTGAGCGCGAAGACGTACCAAAGGCTTTCCTGCGGCATGCAACGAGTAAGATAGCAAAAGCAGACGATTTAGACTCAATCTTCACCCTGGGCTTTCGCGGCGAGGCACTGGCCTCTATCTCGGCCGTGGCGAAGCTTGAGCTGCTGACGAAAACCAAGGCCGAGCGAATCGGTACGCGATATAGCTCTTCGGGTACAGATAATTCTGTGATAGAAGACGCAGGCTGCCCCGACGGCACGACCATTATCGTGCGCGATTTATTCTTCAACACGCCCGCCCGAATGAAGTTCCTAAAAAAGGATGTCACGGAGGGGAACGCGGTTGCCGGGATAATAGATAAGCTTGTGCTCTCTAACCCTGATATCTCCTTTCGCCTCATAAGAGACGGCAAGGAGGTGCTTCACTCGCCCGGCGATAATAAGCTTTCCTCTGCGATTTATTCCGTTTACGGCAAGGAGTTCACGGAAAACATGATACCCGTGGATTATTCTTATAATAATGTCAAGGTGCGCGGCTGTGTCTGCGTCCCTGCAGCAGCAAGGCCGAATAGAAGCATGCAGAATTTTTTCATAAATTCGCGTTATGTGAGAAGCAGAACCGCTGGTGCAGCGCTTGACGAGGCATACAAGGGCTCTGTGATGGCGGGGAAATTCGCCTCGTGCGTGCTGAATATCGAGCTCTCATTTGAGGCTGTTGATGTGAATGTTCACCCCGCGAAGCTGGAGGTGCGCTTCGTGAACGAGCGCCCGATTTTTGACGCAATCTATCACGGCGTGAAAACAGCCCTCGCAAAGGGCGATGTAACGAAGACGATGGCATTCAAAAAGCCGCCGGTTCTTCCATATGCCCCGGCTGAAAAAGCCGAGCAAATCGTGATAAAAGAGCAGCCCAAGGCAAGCCTTGCAAAAAGCGGCGCTCTCACAGATTCAGCTGTGAGAGAGGTGCGTCACAGACCGTCAGTTGATATGCCTGCAAGCATTCCGGCGAAAATAGATTTCATCCTAGATTCCCCGCCTGTGCCAATTGCTGAGGAGGCTCCTGAGCCAAGACTAGAGGTGAAATCAGCCGAAGAGAAGCTCGCGAGAATAATCGGGGAGGCATTTGACACATACATCATCATTGAATACGGCAAGGATTCACTCATGTTAATCGACAAGCATGCCGCGCACGAGCGCTTTTTATATGAGAAGCTGAAAGCCGAAGGAACGGGGCGTGAGGCGCAGAGCTTACTTCTGCCAGTCACCGTAACTCTGGATAAAAATGAACACTCCTCGGTGCTGTCAAATCTTTCCGTACTGCGCGAAGCAGGCTTTGAGACGGAGGATTTCGGCTCAGGTACGGTGCTTGTGCGCACGGCGCCAATGCTACTTGAAGGCACAGACGTAGCAGGGGCGATTATGGAAATCGCTGGCTATCTTGCTAATTTTAAGACCGACATCTCCACGGAGCATCTTGACTGGATATATCACAATGTGGCGTGCCGTGCGGCGGTGAAGGCAGGGAATAAATCCTCAAGAGAAGAGCTTGTTGCGCTCGCAAAAGAGCTTGAGGAGAATCCGGAAATCCGCTATTGCCCTCATGGCCGGCCGGTTTCTATGCTTATCAAGCGCAGTGATATTGAAAAGCAGTTCGGCAGGATATGAAGCTATGATAAAGATAATTGCAATCGTCGGGCCGACGGCCACCGGCAAAACAACGCTCTCAATAAAGCTTGCAAAGGCCCGGTGCGGCGAAATCGTATCATGTGATTCAATGCAGATATATAAGGGCTTGGATATAGGCACGGCAAAGCCGACTTCAGCTGAGCGCAACGACGTGCCGCACCACTTAATCGGCTTCCTCGATGTAGACAAAGATTTCTCCGTCGCAGACTACGTTTCGCTTGCAGAGCGTGAAATTGAAGAGATAGCGGCGCGGGGGAAGCTGCCGATACTAACAGGCGGCACAGGGCTATATGCCCGTTCGTTACTCGTCGGCTCGCGCTTTGAGGAAAACAGCCGCAGCGAAGAGATAAGAGCAAGGCTGGAAGAAGAGGTAAAAGAGCTTGGCAATGAGGCACTTCATGCAAGGCTTGCAAAGATAGACGCATTCTCATCAAAGCATATACATGCTAACAACACCAAGCGCCTGCTTCGCGCGCTCGAATACTTCGAGGTCACCGGTGAGCCGATTTCCTCACAGGCGGCGCGCACAAAGGCTGCCGAAAGCAAGTATACCTATAAGATGTTCTGCCTGACGTATAAAGACAGAGAAAAGCTCTATTCCCGCATAAACAAGCGCGTGGATTTGATGATAGACAAGGGGTTGATAGATGAAGCCCGGGCTTTCCATGATTTCCTCTCAAAGCACAAGATTTCCTCCACGGCCGCGCAAGCCATAGGCTATAAGGAGCTTTTTCCGTATTTTGAAAGCGAAATCACGCTTGATAAGGCAATCGAGAATATCAAGCAAGGCACAAGGAATTATGCAAAGCGGCAGCTGACATGGTTCAGAAAAGAAGAAAACATCGATTTCATTTGCGTTGACGAGTTCGCCGATGAAAATGAAATGAGCGAATTCTGTCTCGAAGAAGCGGATAAATTCTTAAAAGCGGAGTAAGTATGGAAAACGTGAAACTCAGAAGATTCCTCTCTATTTTTGTGGCGGCGCTGCTGCTCACTTACGTGGGCTATCAAGTCTATCTGCTCACGCGCGAGGATTTGGTCGTGGAGACGGCTGCATATGCCTCTGTTTCGGAGACTATCCAGACAGAAGCCTTTTCCGTGCGCAATGAGCAGCTCGTAACCGCCTCATATAGCGGCGTGATTGATTACACTGTCTCAGACGGAAGCCGTGTATCCACGGGCGGCGTAATTGCTGACATATATCAAAATGAGCGCGACGCCACTTTGAAGGCGCGCATTCAGCGCCTTGACAGCGAAATCGAGATGCTCAACGCGCTGGCTTATTCAGAAGAGCATTATCTCTCGAACCCCGAGCTTTTGAGTACGCAGATCTATTCATCGCTCGGCGGGATTTACACAGCTATAAATTCGGGTGATTTTTCTAATCTCTCTCTGAGGCGAGAGGAATTTCAGATGGCAATAAATCGCAAGAATATAATAACCGGCGACGAGAGCAAGGATGATTATATTGCGAGAATCGCAGAGCTTGAGGCAGAGAAAGCGGAGATTCAAAGCACAGCGGGCGGCAGAACCGATTACGTGGTTGCGCCCATGGCGGGATATTTCATCAGCACCGAGGACGGATATGAAAACTCCGTTGACTTCAAACGTGTGGCGGATATTCTCCCGGGGAAGGTAAGAGCGCTGCTGAGAGGTGAGGAGAAGCCGGCCGAGACGAGCACGGCAATCGGGAAGATTTGCACGGAATTCAACTGGTATCTCATCTGCGTGCTGAATAATGACGATGTCCTGCGCCTCGAAAATGTCACAAACGTGAATATCGAAATTCCCTTCGCGACGACTGAAAAGATTCCGGCGGAGATAATTGCCAAAAACAAGGACGACGAAACGGGTGAAATCGCGGTGGTTTTCCGTTGCAGTAACATGGATTCAGATATAGCAAAGGTTCGGCGCGAGCCGATTAAAATTGAGGTGCAAACATATTCCGGCGTGCTTGTAAACGAGAAGGCAATTCGCTTCAACGATATCGAGAAAGAATATGAGCTTGAAGACGGCACAACACAAACGGTTCTGCATGAGAACGTTAAGGGCGTGTACGTGAAAAGCGGCAGCCAGATGAAGTTCGTTCAGATTTTCACCGAGCGGACGATAAACGGCTATGCGATATGTAAAACTGAGCTGAGCGAAGAGCAGCAAGGCTTGCTTGTGACAGATGAAACAATTCATCTCTATGACGAAGTGATTATGGAAGGTGTTGACCTCTATGACGGAAAATTCATTTACTGACAGATTCAGAGATTTTGATGAAAACTATAAGCACATCAAAGAAAAAATCGCGTTGGCTGCGGAGAAAGCAGGCGGAAAGCCTGAAGAGATAAGGCTGCTTGCCGCGACGAAGACTGTGCCTGTGGAAGTGATAAATCATGCGATAGACAGCGGAGTTTCGCTTGTCGGCGAAAACCGTGTGCAGGAATTTATGGATAAATGCGAAGATCTGCATGAATGTGAGCGCCATTTTATCGGCAAGCTTCAAACCAATAAGGCTAAATACCTTATCGGCAGGGTTTCAATGATTGAATCGGTTGACAGCGTGAAGCTCGCCAAAGAGATTTCCCGCCATTCGGATACCTCGTGTGTGAAAACGGATATTTTAATCGAGGTGAACATCGGTAAAGAGGAGAACAAAGGCGGCATTAGACCCGAGGGGATTTTCGAGTTCATTGATGAAATCCGTCATTTTCCGTCGCTTAATGTCGTCGGTTTGATGGCAATTCCACCGATTTCAGATGATTTATCAGAACTTTCTGCATATTTTGATAAAATGAGGCAGTATTTTGTTGACATAAAGGCAAAAAAAATAGATAATATCTATATGAATGTCCTCTCGATGGGAATGTCAGATGATTTTGAGCTTGCAATTGAGCACGGCTCAAATCTGATAAGGCTCGGCACAGCGCTTTTCGGGAGAAGAAATTGAGCTTGTGAAAGGATACGCCATGGCAGGTTTTATAGATAAGCTTCAGAATATTTGGAATCCGCCTGATGACGAATATGAGGAATACGAAGACGAAGTGATTGAAGAGGCTCCGCGCAGCAGAAGAAGCTCATGGGGTTCTGATGACGAGCAGGACGCCGGCCGCAGGTCTGCTTCAGACAGGCAATCCTCCTTTTCAAGCTTCGGCTCACGTGGCAGGTTTGACGACACTTCATCGAATAAAATCGTCAATATCAATGCCAAGGCGCAGCTTCAGGTGGTCCTTTACAGGCCGGTTTCGTTCGGCGAGGAAACGAGAGTAATCGCTGACGAGCTTCTCAGCCGCCACACGGTGGTTCTCAATTTAGAGCACACAGACAGTGATGTTCAGCGCAGGATTGTAGATTTCCTCAGCGGCGTGGCATATGCAAACAACGGCAAGATAAAGAGAATCGCTTCAAGCACATTCATCATCACGCCATATAATGTCGATTTAACAGGCGACCAGGTTCTTGATGAGCTTGAGCACAGCGGGCTTTACTTCTAAATGGGCGCAGAATTATCCGAGGCGCTCAAGAGGCGGATTGAAGACAGCATTCTCATCTCTGAAAAACGCCCAAGGTTTCTGGGCTTCCTTGATGAAGCAGAAGCAGATTCCGCAAGAGAATACCTTAAATTCAGAAAAGACGCGAGCTTCTCCTTTTGGGGTGGATATGAAAGTGCGGAGAGAAAGCTTCTGGGCTTCTTCCCGGAATATATGGAGACAGAAGAAGCAGATTTCCCGCTTTCCGCGATTACGCTCACATACAGAGCTGAAGACACGCTCAGTCACAGGGATTTTCTCGGTGCATTTATGAATTTGGGCATTGAACGCACGGTTATAGGCGATATTCTCTGCGGCGAAGGCAGAACCGTGGCATTCATCAAAACCGATATGCTTCCTTATTTCCTCGAAAACATAAGGAAAATCGGTAGAGTGGGCGTCACCATAAAAGAGGGCGCGGAATTACCTTTGCCTGACGGCAGGAGGTTTACCGAGGTAAAGGGAGTCATCGCTTCGAACAGGCTTGACAGCATTGTGGCACTGCTCGCGAAGACAAGCAGAGAGAAAGCTTCCTCGCTTATTAAATCAGGGCTTGTAATGCTTAATCACAAAGAAGAATTATCTCCGTCAAGCAAGGTTGAAATAGGCGATAAAATCTCGATTCGCTCACGCGGGAGATTCATCATAGATGATTTCGGGCGGCTGACAGGGAAGGGACGTTTACCCGTCATCTGCCGAAAATATATATAGGAGGTCCTGCATGCTTACACTTAAGGACATAAACGAAGCCAGTTTTGGGAAGTCAAATTTTTCCGGCTATAAGCCGGAGGACGTAGACGCTTTTCTTGATGAAATAGCTGATTCATATAAGCAGCTTATAGCTGAAAGAGAAGGCAACCAAAAGAGAGTTAACGACCTCACTGCAAAGAACAATGAGTTGCAGGAGAAGCTTACTGTGCTTGCAAAGAAGATTGACTCCTATAGAAAGGATGAAGATGGTATCAAAGATGCCATTCTCAGCGCTCAGCGCGTCGCCAAGGCGTCGCTGACCGAGGCAAATGAAAAGGTCGACGGTATAATCGCGCAGGCGCATAAGCGTGCAGAGGAGATTGTAGACGCCGCAAAGGGGAATGCCGAGAGAGAAGCCAAGGAATTCACGGAGCTTGCCGTTGTTAAGAGGCGTGAATTTGAGGAGATAAAGAAATCTGTCTCCGCGTTCAAAGCACAGCTTGTGGAGATGTATAAGCAGCACCTGGAGCATATCGACAATATCCCGAACCTCAAGCCCGTGCCGGAAGAGAAAAAAGCCGAGCCGGCAAAAGCGGAGCCGGAAGTAATGGAGATTTCGATATTGCCGCAGAAAAAAGAGAAGTCTGAGATAACTCCGCTTGACGAATCGGGCGATTTGGGCAAGAAGGTGAATTTCTCAGAGAATGTCGCCGAAGGGGAAAACGAGCAAATCGAGACTCCGTCAAGCCGAGGAACAGCCGATTATCACGCCTCTCGCTTTCGGGATTTGGAGTTCGGCGATAATATAGACGTGACGAGTCGAAAATAAGCGTAATAAAAGTGCAAACTGCTGTTTGCACTTTCTTTTAGCGCATAACGGAGGAAGCTATGCCTGCAATATGTCTCATAGTATCGGCTCTTTTAATAGGGCTTGATCAAGTTTTCAAATTTCTCGCCGTGAAACATCTCAGCCCAATCGGCGAAATGACAGTGATAGATAATTTTTTGAAGCTCACATATGTTGAGAACAGAGGCGCTGCGTTCGGGATTTTGCAAGACCATCGCTGGGTTTTTATCCTGATTACGATTCTCGCCACGCTAATATGTATAATCCTGCTCTTCGCATATAAAAAGCACAATTTCTTCTCCCGCACAGCACTGACGATGATAATCGCCGGAGGGGTGGGGAATTTGATTGACCGCATCGCGCTGGGATATGTAATAGACTTTGTCAATTTCACATTCTTCGGCTATGTGTTCAATCTTGCCGATGCCTGCGTCACTATCGGCGCGGTTTTTCTGATAATCGCGCTGCTGACAATCAAAAGGAAATCAAGACCTGCGCAGCGCCTGTCGGAGGGCGAGGAATGATGGAGCAGAGGGCTGTTTTCACGGCAAGCGAAGCCGGAACAAGAATAGACAGGCTCATTTCTGATGAAATTGGCTTGACGCGCTCAGCCGTGCAAAAGCTGATCGAAGACGGCCTCGTGAAGGTAAACGGCGAGAAGGTCTCAAAAAGCTCAAAGGTGCAGGCAGGCGATGAGGTAAGCGTGCTTATTCCCGCGCCGAAGGCTCTTGACGTCGAAGCCGAGGATATTGCACTGGATATTCCTTATGAAGACGATGATTTGCTTGTCGTGAACAAGCCAAAGACCATGGTCGTCCACCCTGCGCCTGGGAATTATTCCGGCACTCTGGTGAACGCCCTGATGTATCATTGCAAAGATTCGCTTTCAGGCATTAACGGCGTTTTGCGCCCGGGTATCGTGCATAGAATAGACAAGGACACCAGCGGGCTGCTCATCGTCGCCAAGAATGATTTCACCCACGTGAAGCTTGCGGAGCAAATCAAAGAGCATAGCGTCAAGCGTGAATACAGCGCCGTGGTATATGGCCGCCTTAATGAGCATGAAGGCACAATCAACGCGCCGATAGGGCGAAGCCCCAAGGACAGGAAAAAGATGGCAGTGCAGGTTTCGCCGTCGGCAAAGGAAGCAATCACGCATTTCGCCGTGCAAACTGAATACAGTGGGCTCAACATATATAATAACACCTTCAGTGAGATAATCGCGCGCCTCGAAACAGGCAGAACGCATCAAATTAGGGTGCACATGGCATATGTCGGTCATCCTGTGGCCGGCGATGCAGTTTACGGCCCGAAGAAAGCCATCACGTCGCTTGGCGGGCAGTGCCTGCACGCGGGGTTGATAGGGTTTATTCATCCGCGCACAGAAGAATACATGGAAATCAAGGCCAAAAAGCCGGATTACTTCATTAAATTCCTGAAATCCTTATCCGAGGCATGAAATGAAAAAAGAGAAGCAGATTGCGCTGTTGGCGGTGATAACGATACTTGCGTTTGTGGCGCTGATTGGCATGTATCTCTTTGACAGCGCGCGCATGAATTTCTATATCAATTCGCCGAGTAATTCTTCGGCAGAATCAACTCTTTCCGAAATGAATTCCGCTGAAAGCAGTGAACCGTCAAAGCAAATTGAGCCAATCAATATAAACGCCGCGCGGGATATTGATTTCATCGCGCTGCCCGGTATCGGCGAGGTGCTGGCCGAGCGAATAGTTGCATACAGAGACGAATACGGCGCTTTTGAAAGCATTGACGACCTGCTGAACGTAGACGGCATATATCAAAGCAAACTGGATAGTATAAGAGAATACATCATTCTTGAATAAACTCCCTCACATAATAGCATGTGAGGGAGTTTTCTATTCATCTGTATCAAATCTTATTCCCATCTTTTCACGTGCCGCCTCCATGAATTCACACACATCAATTGAGAGTGCGGTGCATTGCTCATAAAAGGCCTTGTTCGCTTCAAAATCAGTTATAAGCCGGTAAAAGGATTTCGCTTCATAGCCCATGAGCTTGAACTTCTCCTCATCGCCCAAAAGCTTTTCGGTTTTGCCGTCCTTATAGCGCAGGCTCATGTCTGCAAGGCGAGAGATTGAATCGACATACAACGTCCCCTCTGTGCCCTGAAACTCGCTGCCGGCATACGCCTGCCCGATTTTCGAATACACGATGTTTACAAGCAAATCAGGATATTTCATGAGTATCCCGCCGCTTGAGTCAGCTCCTGTTGGAAGAAGCTGTGCCCCGCCCAAGAATTCCTGAGGTTTACCGAAAAGATGAAGCACGGGGTAGATGCAGTAAACGCCCAAGTCCATCAGCGCGCCGGTTTCAAGCTTCGGGTTGAATATATTAGGTATCTCCGTGCCGGCGAGGTATGCGTCAAGCTTTGAAGAGCGCTGGCAGAAATCAATCTTTACAAGATTGAGGCAGCCGATTTTCTTGAGGCTTTCCTCAAGAAGTTCTCTCTGCGGCAGGTGCATATACATAATCGCTTCAAGAAAAATCACGCCCTTTTCACGTGCCAGCGCAATATTCTCCTTCAGCTTATCAGCCTGCGCTGAGAGCGGTTTTTCGCAGATGACGTGCTTTCCGTTTTCAATGAAAACCTTCGCCTGCTCCATGTGAAGATAATTAGGGCTGGCTATATAGACTGCATCAATTTTATCAGATTTCGCCATCTTGTCTATGTCTGTGAAGACGTATTCAGCGCCATGCTTTTTGGCATAATCGTCGCCGCGCTCCTTCGTTCTCGAGTATACAGCCGATAGCTGCCAAAGCCCGCTGTCTTTAGCGCCGTGTATGTATTCATCGGTAATCCAGCCCGAACCCACAACTCCAAAATTAAGCATATTTCACCCCTGCAAATGCCTCTCATTTTCTATTTCCGCAACATACCTTTTAATGTTAGCAAGGCCGATTTTCAGCGCCTCAACGGATTCCTCCAGCCCCTCGAACTCGATTGAAATCACATCGTCATAGCCGCAGGCCATGAGCTGCCTCAAGCAGTGCTTGACCGGCACATTTCCATGCCCCACGATAGTGCCGCGCAGGAAATTGCCGCCGCGGCTTCTGAAAGCCCCTTCGCCGGGGTCGCTGTCCAGATAGGATTTCACAATAAAATCCTTCACGTGAACATATCTTGAATAAGGCGCAACCCTCGTCACGGCAAGTGCCGGGTCTTCGTCCGCGCAGAGGAAGTTGCCTATGTCGCACAGAAGCGCGAAGTTCGGGTGATTCACCGCATCATAGAGCTTTTCCATACGCTGTGAATCCTGCGAGAAGAAGCCGTGGTTCTCCGTCATTATGAGGATTTTCTTCGGCATAGCATATTCCGCAATCTCCCTTGCGGCATCGGCCAAAGCGGGGAGGATGGTGTTGAAGCTTTTATATTCACGCGAATCTATAGCCAAGCCGCGCGTCATATCTATGCGCATTTTATCTACGCCCAGAACCTCCGCACAGTCCACAAGATGCTTCACGCGCTTTATTTCTGCTTCTGTGTTTCCTTCGCTGCCTGAGATGAAGTCGGAAGTTACCGCCAAAGCGGAAAGACACATACCTTGTGATTTTGCTTCGTTGCGCAGACTTGCGCACTTCTCAAACATTTCACCTTTTACACAATTCAAATTGACAAAATCCACCACCTCGGCAGCGTCAAAACCAAGTTCTTTTGTGATGCTGATGAGATTTTCCTCCTTGACAAGCCCGCGTTGCAGGCTGCCGTAAAAGCTGTATAAGCTTGCTCCAAATTTCATGATTCTCTCCGTTTTCTTTTTATTTTAATCTCCGAACGAAATTCCTATCTGTCTGGCCGCCTTGATTTCATCACAGCCTAAGTCCACATATTTCAGCTTGCCCGCAACCTCCTCAAGAGGCACAGGTGCGGTTTTCCCCCCGACTATTCCGACCATATTGCCAAAGTTTTTCTCCTTTATCATCTTTGCGGCAGCAGCGCCGAGCTTTGTGGTAAGCACTCTGTCAAAGGCGCAGGGGTCGCCGCCTCTTTGGAAATGCCCTGGCACGCACACGCGCACCTCGTTCTCAACCACGGCCGAAAGCTCTTTCTGAATGCGGTAAACAATCGAGGGATACGGGAAATTCTCTCTCGCCTTCTTGAGCTCTTTCTTTGTGAGCGCTGCCTCTTCTTTTGAGATAGCGCCCTCAGCGACGGCCAAGATTGAGAACTTCTTGCCGCTTTTCTCTCTTGCCTTAAGCGTCTGTGTAATCTTATTTATATCATAGGGGATTTCCGGCAGTAAGATGATATCTGCGCCGCCCGCCAGCCCGGCAAACAGAGTGAGCCAGCCCACCTTGTGACCCATGACCTCAACGATGAAAATCCTGCCGTGAGAGGTGGCCGTGGTGTGAATGCAGTCTATCACATTCGTCGCTATTTCCACGGCGCTGTGAAAGCCGAAGGTCACATCGGTTCCCCAGACGTCATTGTCAATCGTCTTCGGCAGATGAATGACGTTGAGCCCCTCTTCACGAAGCATATTGGCAGATTTCTGTGTGCCGTTTCCGCCTAAAACCACGAGGCAGTCAAGCTTCATCTTCTGATAATTCTCTTTCATGCTCTTTACCTTGTCGACGTTGCTTTCCTCATCTATGACGCGCATAAGCTTGAAGGGCTGCCGTGACGTGCCGAGAATCGTGCCTCCCTCTGTGAGGATGCCGGAGAAATCCGAGGGCTTCATCAGTTTGCTCTCGCCTGTGATAAGCCCTCTGTAGCCATCCTTGATGCCGTGAATCTCCACATTATCGCCAAACTCATGATAAAGCCCCTTGGCGACGCCTCTTATGGCAGAGTTCAGCCCTTGGCAGTCTCCGCCACTTGTAAGTATACCCACTCTTTTCATCAACAATACCTCCAAATTTATACTCACTGATTATCCGAGGAATGAATCGGAATCAGAGGTGTGCTTTTTTCAATCTTTTGCAAGTCATGAGAGCGCTTCATGGCCTCGCGGTAAAGCTCCTGCTGGCTGCTCAGCTTCGGCTTTCCTCTGCGGTTCACATTATGATATGAGCCGTCATTTTGCATTATGCGGGCGTTCGTGGTATCAGAAAGCAGAATCTCAAGAATGCTGTCCACGCGCTTCTTGATGCCCGCGTCCTCAATGGGGAAGACGAGCTCAATGCGCCTGTCGAGATTCCTCGGCATCCAGTCTGCGCTGCCCATATAGATTTTTGGGTCACCCGCGTTTTCAAACTTGAATATGCGGCTGTGCTCAAGAAGCTGCCCGACTATGCTCATCACGGTGATATTCTCGCTTATGCCCTCAATTCCCGGTATAAGGCAGCAGATTCCGCGCACGATGAGTTTTATCTCCACACCCGCCTGCGAGGCCTGATAGAGCAAATTGATTATCTCAAAATCAACAAGTGAATTGATTTTCACTGTTATCCCGGCAGGCAAGCCTTTCTTCGCGTTCTCCGTCTCGCCCTTAATCATATGCACGAAGAAATCTCTCATCCCGTGCGGCGCAACGATAAACCGGCTGTACTCCGGCGGGCGTGAATAACCCGTTATCACATTGAAGAGAGAAGAGGCGTCCACGCCGAACTCACTGTCGCAGGTGAAAAGCCCGAGGTCTGTGTATATTCTGGCGGTTGAATCGTTGTAATTGCCCGTGCCGAGGTGCAGATACCGCCTTATGCCGTCTTCTTCTTTGCGCACGATAAGCGCAATTTTGCAATGTGTTTTAAGCCCCTGCAAGCCATAGATTACATGGCAGCCAGCCTTTTCAAGCGTCTTTGCCCAGTTGAGATTATTCTCCTCGTCAAATCTGGCCTTCAGCTCTACGAGCACCGTTACCTGCTTGCCGTTTTCCGCCGCCTTGATAAGCGCGGCAATAATAGGCGAGTGACCGCTCACGCGGTAAAGCGTCTGCTTGATAGCCAGCACATTTTCATCTTCTGCGGCTTTCAGGATAAAATCCGTGACGCTGTCGAAGCTCTCATACGGGTGATGCACTAGCCTGTCCCGTTCCCTTATCGTTTCGAAAAGGTCGGCGGAGCCCATGAAATCCGCGGCGGGCACAGGTGAAATCGCGGGGAACTGATATTTCTCGAAGCCCTTATGTCCCGCGAATTTCGAGAGGAAGGTCAAATCAATCGGTCCGCTTATTTCATAGATTTCATGCTCTCTTATTTTCAGCATCTCGGTGAGGAACTTACGCATGCCTTTGTCGGCTCTTGAATCAATCTCAAGGCGCACGGGTCTTCCGCGGCGTCTCTTCTTTATTGATTTCTGTATCTCCTCAAGAAAATCCTCGGCTTCGTCGTCAATCTCCAAATCAGAGTTTCTTGTCAGCCTGAACATGCAATAGGATTTTATATCATGCAGCTCGAAAAGCTCCTCAAGCATCATGACGATAATCTCCTCAAGCAAGATGAACCGGCGTTGCCCCTCAATTTGCTCCAGCTCAATGAAGCGCGGCATTATCGAGGGAACCTGCACAACGGCGAAATTGTCTTCCTTGCTCTTCGGCTTTTCTTTATCACGAAGACGCACCGCGATATTGAGGCTCTTATTAGCCAGCATTGGGAACGGGCGGCTGGAATCCACCGCAAGAGGCGTGAGAACAGGGAAGAGGGTCTTTCGGAAATAGTTCGAGATGAAATCCGTCTGCCGCTCATTGAGTTCACCCGCAGAAAGAAAGTGAATATCCTCGCTTTTGAGAATAGGCATGATAGAGCGCGAAAAACAGGAATACTGCTTATCCATGAACTCATGCGTTTTGCTTTCGAGCCGCTCAAGCAACTCTATGGGTGTCAAGCCGGAGTCATCTTCCTTCAAATACCCGGAATTCACCTGAGCCTTCACTCCTGCAACGCGTACCATGAAGAATTCATCAAGATTAGAGGCAGTTATCGCAAGAAAGCGAAGCCTCTCCATAATCGGATTGTCCTTTCTAACGGCTTCTTCAAGTACACGGCCGTTAAACTCCAACCAGCTCAGCTCTCTGTTAATATAGGGAACAGCCATAATGCACCTCGTCAAATATTGTTTATAACAAGCTCAGGCGAAACACCGAAAACAGCCTTGAAGAAATCTGAATGTTCAGCGAAAGCCCATTTTTCAAGGCCTGTGCTTGATTTAGCCGTGGCACGGAGCGTCAGTGTATTATTCTTAAGGCTCACCTTTATGTTGCCGAGCTTTCTTTGGCGTGAGAGCCCCAGCGAAATGGAAAGCCTGAATATGGCGGCCAGCTTGGTAACTGTGAGCTGCTCCATTTGAGAAAGCCCGCGGTATTCGGGTATTTGCTCGAAAGGGTAGTAGCCGATTGAACTGCTCGCAACAAAGGCAATTTTAAGCATTTCGGCTTTTGTCATGCCGAAAGCGTCTATATTCTTTATGAAGTCAAAGATAGCCGCCGGAGTTTTTTCAAGATTGCACAGCGCGGGGCAGGCATAAAGAATAGAAGCTATCTCCAGTATCGCCTTATTTGATTTATCGAGCCCGTGAATTTTCCTCATGCTGTCAAATACTTTGCTCGCCGCATCATAGACGATTCCGGAATTATCAGGGTTATACCCGAACTTCTCGGCCATTCTCTTTGCACAGCTTATAGCGCTTGAGCGAACGAAGTCCATGAAATTGCTTTTTTCCTTGGGGAAGAGCAATTGCTTTGTTATGGCATCAGGGATAGTCGATGAGGGAGAGGCATAAACCGTTTTTATTTTGCAAAGGTTTATAATGCACATATAGATGAATAGTGCGCTGTGCAAAACAGAGGCGTCTTCCTCATGAATGTCAAACTTGACGGAAAGATTCTGCGGGGATTTATTCTTAATCGAGTCATAAAGCTCTTTAATTTTCGCGAAGTCTATCTCGGCTATGGCGGAAGCCTTGCTTATCTCCAGAAGCTCACAGATTTCCGGAAGCCTTGTTCCGCTCAATACCACTTGCTCCACATCATCACAAAGCGATAATGCCGAAAGAAGCGAGTTCACGAATTCCTCAACAATCATGAAATACTTCTCCTCATCGCGCTTTAAGCCCGAAAGCATGTCGTAAAGCTTTGAGGCCCCGATGTGAACCTCCTGCGATTGAATTATCTGCTCACCGTCGTACACCACCAGACCTATGCTGCCGTTCCCGACAAAAGCCAGCAAAGTTTTTCCTTTAACTGCGGCCTTTTTCAGCGCCTCAATCACTTCATTGAAAACATATGCCTTCTCCCGGTTGGTGTCAAGCACCTCAAGCGAAAGATTATTCTGCACACGTATCTGGTCGCTGACGAACGCGCTGTTCTTTGCTTCGCGCATAACTGAATAGGAGATAAGCCGCACCTTTCCCACGCCGTACATATCTATGGGCTCGCTGAATTTCGTGAGAATATCAAGCAGTGCCCGCATATTCTCAAAGCTGATGTTTCCGGTGTCATAGACGTCGTGGATAAGGCTGATGGGGTATTGCAGGCTTTCTAGAACGGAGATCTCATTTTTTTGAATCTGTGAAATGGTCATGCCGACGTAATTCGAGCTTATATCGATTACAGCAGATCTGTTCGGGCTCTTTTTCTTGTTCATATATACCACCATTCAAATTATTCGCCGTTTGCCATTAAATAATTATATCAGATGGAGGCTCAAAGTTAAAGTAAAATGTATGTGAAATCACAGGATTTAGACTTGATATTTCAAGCATCTTTGGTTATAATATGTAAGCCGATACGATAAGGCATTTTGGAGAGGTATTCTAATTGGTAAGGAGCCACATTGGAAATGTGGTGTGCCGCAAGGCATTGCGCGTTCGAGTCGCGTCCTCTCCGCCAGTCCGGCAAGGCCGGACAGAAAAGTGGACAGTTAAGGGTTGATAGTTTTCTATTGACTTTCATCTGTCTGTTTTCATTGCCGCATTTGACAACTCCAACTTTTCCTGCTAAACTTTATTTGTGATAACATAAACATATAGAGGTGAGGCTGTCCGGCATATTTGATATTGCATAATCGGCAATATGAGTTTGCGTGGAAATGATAGGTAAAGCATAATTGAACACGAGGTTGCGTATGCGGCCTTTTTTGGCGTGTGAATTATGGTTTTATCTTTCATTCCACTGTAATAGGCTTAAGTCATGAAGCTGTGGAATGATTCCGCAGCTTTTTATTTTGCGTTTGTGTTATCACAGAATAAATAATGAACAGGAGAGATATATGTTTACAAACTTGAAGGCTTTGATGTATAAGCCGAAACTTTATGAGAAGGGAACAATGGAACTTTGGACAGATGAACACATATCAAAAGGTATGCTTGAGGCGCATCTTAATCCCAATACAGATGCCGCAACTCGGAAACACATGACAGTTAAAAAAACAGTCAATTGGATAGCATCCGTTGCCTCACCGGAGAGATATCCTGTATTATTAGACTTGGGCTGCGGCCCGGGAGTTTATACAGAGGAATTCCATAAAGCAGGATATGTGGTTTCAGGAATGGATTTTTCTGCGCGCTCAATAGATTATGCAAAGAATTCCGCAGTGGAAAAAGGATTATCCATAAAGTACCATTGCCAGAATTATCTGACGCTTGATTTGGCTGAAGAATTTGATGTGATTACATTGATTTATTACGATTTCGGTGTGTTGTCAGCAGAGGAGAGGGCAGAGCTGCTTCAAAGAATACACAGAGCGCTTAAGCCGGGCGGAGTGCTGATATTTGATGTGCTCAAGCCGCATTCTTTTTCAGACGAAGAAAGCAGGAATTGGGAATATATGGAGGAAGGATTCTTCAGCCCAGAACCGCATTTCTTACTGAATTCATTTTTCAGATATGATAAAGAAAGCACTATTCTGCGGCAACACATTATTCTTAGCGAAAACAATGTGGAGTGCATAAATGTTTGGGAGCATATGTTTGCAAAAAGCGAACTTGAGAACGATTTGAAGAAAGGCGGCTTCTGCACATGCAGATTCTTCGGAAATATCGCAGGTGCTGACTACAGTGAAAACGGAAAAGAAATGTGCATTGTAGCACAGAAATAAGGAGGAAACTATGGAAATTTTTGATGCCATAAAGAACAGAAGGTCGATACGTAATTTTAAGGATACGCCCGTGCCGCAGGCAGTGATAGACGAAATGCTTGAGGCGGCAAGGCTTGCGCCGACGCCCGGCAACGCGCAGGGGAATGTAATCGGCGTGGTAAGAGACAAAGCCCTGAAAACGCAGCTGGCCGAGGCGGCGGGCGGGCAGATGTGGATTGCCACCGCGCCTGTAATCTTTGCGCTGTGCGGCGATATTTCATGGGACTTAAAAAACCAGCCCGAAGATGACTTTGGCCTCATAGTGAATTATTTGCGTTTCGGGAAAGAATTCGTAGAATACACAAATAACTGCCCCGACAGGAAAACGATGAACAAGCTGTTTGCCAACGGCGGGCCGTGTATGCCAGGGGAGCATATCTTTCTCACTGCGGTGGCATACGGCATGTCGGCGTGCTTTGTGGGGTATTTGGATACTGAGAAGGCTTCAGAAATACTTTGTTTGCCGGAGAATTTGAGTTGCCTGTTTTTGCTGCCTGTGGGATATGCTGACGAAGCCCCGCGCGAGAAGACAGTCAAGAGTATCGAGGAAATTTCGTTCTATGATAAATGGGGGAAATAAAGAAAAGCCACGGGAAACCGTGGCCTTTCACTTTGAACAAACTTATTCTATATCCACAATTTCCGTGAGCTCAGGCTCGCCTTCCAGAGGAACGTAGATATATACATACACCTGAGTTGATTCTGCATCAGGCGAAACCGGCGTCGATGTTGCGGTGAAACGATAGTTAGTTCCCGATACCACCTGCGTTGCCACCAATGACGGTTCAAGAGTCACTCCGACATTCTCTGCCGTTGCCTTGTTGAAGATCTCCATGTCTTCATCGGTTATAGCGCGGTCATCGGTATAGCCGCCCGCAATTTGCTCCGGCGCGTTTGCGCTAGGTGTGCAAGCCGAAAGGAGTGAGGATAGCACAATAACGAGCAGCAATCCGGCTGCTAAAAAACGAACTTTCATCATGTCACCTGCTTTCTTAAATAATAAATAAAACTATAGATTTGCCTTTATCCAGGCAATATCTTCCTTAATGCAGTCAACTCTGCTTTTACCGCCATAGCTGACCTCGCGCTCCACAACATAGATAACGTCGTCACATTGTGCGTCTGCCGCCGCCTTCACGGCTTTCCAATCTACGATTCCCGTTCCCTGCGGAACATTCAGCGCGTCCATCTCTTCAAGCATTCTCTTGATTTCATCGGGGAAAATCGGCTTGCCGTTCTCATCAAACTTCAAGCTTGCAAAAAGTGAGGGCTCATTTATTCCGCGCGGCTTCTTTGCGCCCATAACTCCGCCGTTTTCCTTGACATGAATCGCAGAGATCCTGCCCTTATGAGAATTGATGAATTCCACCGGGTCCACTCCCGCGGCAGAGCACCAGCCGCAGTCAACTTCAAATGAAGTGTATTCCGGGTCGCTGTACTCAATCAGCCAGTCAAAGAGATATTTGCCGTCAACCTTATAATACTCGTCCGTATGATTGTGGTAGCCGGTTTTTATGCCGTATTTCGCACCCATCTTGCCGAATTTATTGAGCTCCTCGGCAATCTGCTTTGCTTCCTCAGCTGTGTTGAACTGCGCCATGGGGCAGATAACCCTTGTTGTGCCGAGCTCGGCAAGGTAAGGAATGTCATTTTCCATCGCCTGCAGGCCGACATGAGCGGAATCTGCTGTAACGCCTGCGTCTGCAAGCGCCTTCTTCACGTCGCCAACGGGAATATCGGCGTATCCGCCGGCAAACTCAATGCCGGTGAAGCCGATTTCTCCGGCTGTCTTAATTTTCTCAAGAAGATTAAGGGGGCTGTCCATTCCGAAAGAATAAAGCTGTAAACTAATTTTATCCATAAGTAAACTCCTTCATTGTATTTCACCCCCGCTTTGGAAGCGAGGGTGATGTGTGACATGTAAAGAATTAGTCGAAATATACAGGCTTGCCTGATTTTGATGACTGATAGATAGAATCAAGGATTCTTGTGACGACATAAGCCTCGTCTGCCTTGACGAAGAGCTCTCTCTTGCCCATAAGAGCCTCAACCCAGTACTTGGCTTCTACGGAAACAGGCGCCGGGCCCTGTGAGAAACCGGGGATATAAGGAGGAATCTTATTGCCGACCGTCGTGACTGAAGGCTGGCTGCATACGACATGATTCACTCTCACCTGCTGCGAAAGCGTATCAAGCCCACCCTTTGTGCCGACGAGAACAGCTGTTGCCTCATTGTTTCCGCCCGCCTCGGGTGTCATATTGATAGCCCATGAAGCCTTGAGGTTGATAACAGCGCCGTTCTTCATTTTGATGTGACCAAAGGCTGAATCCTCAACCTCGAATGTCTTGTTATCCCAGCCCATCGGCTCGCCGGTGAACGGATGTGTCTGGCCCTGCTCATTGGGGTTGAGAAGTGTGCCGAGCTTTTCAAAGCTTGTGCCGACAACATACTCGACGTCATAATTCTGCATGAGGAAGAGTGTGAGGTCAAGTGCGTGTGTACCGATGTCAATGAGCGGACCGCCGCCCTGCTTGGATTTATCTGTGAACACACCCCATGTCGGAACGCCGCGATAACGCAGATAAGCAGCCTCTGCATAGTAAATATCACCGAGCATGCCGGAATCAACAACGCTCTTTGCAACCCTGTTTACGGGGAAGTGGCGATACTGATAGCCGATTGTGAGCAGCTTGCCTGTCCTGTCTCTGGCTTCAAGCATTTTCTTGGCGTCAGCCTCTGTGGCCGCCATCGGCTTTTCACAGAGAACATTCTTGCCCGCCTCAAGAGCGGCGACGGAAATCTCGCAGTGAGCTACGTTCGGTGTGAGAACGTGAACCGCGTCGATTGTCGGGTCGGCAAGCAGGTCATGGTAATCCGTGTATGTCTTTGCGTCGGGTGTACCATACTTTGCCTTTGCTTCTTCAGCTCTCTCGATGATAAGGTCGCAGAATGCCACCATATCTACGAATTCGCTCTGTTGTGCCATGCCGGGAAAGTGCTTTTGGTTGGCGATACCGCCGCAACCAATGAAACCGATTCTTAATTTTGCCATGGGTCTCCTCCTATTATTATGGACATAAACGCCCAAATTTTTACAAATACATTCTAGTACAATAAGCTGTAAAAGTAAAGAGGCAATATTCTTTTTTTTGTAAAATTTGTTGCTATAAAGCATATTTTGCTGTATTATTACTGAATAAATCGAAATTTGAAGGAGTTATTCATGAGTGTGGAATTTTTTGAAATTGCTGAGGTTCCTGATTCAGCCTTTAAGTATGCGGTGATAGTTTCAAGATATAAGGATAAATGGATTTTTTGTAAGAATAGAAACCGTAAATGGGAGCTGCCGGGCGGACACAGGGAAGAGGGAGAGGCAATAATCGACACAGCAAGACGCGAGCTTTTTGAAGAAACGGGTGCGCTGGAGTTTGAAATTGAACCTGTCTGCGCTTACAGAATAACTAACTTTGGCTTGCTTTGCTTCGCGAAAATAAAAGAACTGGGGTCTTTACCCGAGTCTGAAATTGAAAGAATAGATTTCTTTGAAGAAATTCCAAATCAGGATGAACTCTCTTTTCCGCTTTTTCATCCCTGGCATTTTGAAAAAGTAAAAGCCCTCTTGTCAGCTGAATAATTGAAGCTCCATCACATCGTTTGAATGTGACGGAGCTTATTTTTAATATTGCTTGCCCCAGTAGAGCATGTGCTTTGCGGGCTTTCCGCAGCAAACGCAGGTATCCGCAATATGTTCCTCCTCAAACGGGATACATCTTGATTTCACGCCGCCTGTGTCGTTCTTGATTTTCTCCTCGCATTCATCGCTGCCGCACCACATCGCCTTGATGAACCCGGGCTTATTCTCGGCTGTGTGGAGAAATTCGTCATAACTCGTCGCGGCAAACGTTTTGGAATGCAAATTCTCCAACGCCTTATTATATATGGCGGCCTGGAAATCCTCCAGCGTCTTTGCAATAATTTCCTCAAGATTATCAAGAGAGGCAAAAATCTTCTCCCTGTTATCACGCCTGACGATGACGCACTGGCTGTTCTCAATATCCTTCGGCCCGATTTCAATCCTCAAGGGCACGCCCTGCATCTCATACTGCGCATACTTCCAGCCGGGGGAATTGTCGCTGTCGTCAAGCTTAACGCGGAATTCCTTAGAAAGGCGGCTCTTCAGCTCGGCGGCCTTTTCAAGCACGCCCTCCTTGTGCTGTGCGACGGGTATAATCGCCACCTGAACCGGCGCAATTTTGGGCGGAAGCACCAGTCCGTTATCGTCGCCGTGAACCATGATGACAGCGCCAATCATTCTCGTCGTGACGCCCCATGAGGTCTGGTGCGGGTACGTGACCTTATTATCTCTGCCTGTAAAAGTTATATCAAAGCTCTTCGCGAAGCCGTCGCCGAAGTAATGAGTAGTGCCGCCCTGAAGCGCCACTCCGTTGTGCATCAGCGGCTCGATTGCATACGTCGCCACCGCTCCGGCAAATTTTTCTTTTTCGGTTTTTCTGCCCGTCACAGACGGAATAGCAAGGGTTTCGGTATAAAAATCGCGATATATTTCGAGTACCTTCAGCGTGAAGGCTTCAGCCTCCTCGGCAGTCTCGTGGACGGTATGACCCTCCTGCCAGAGAAATTCTGACGAGCGCAGGAACGGCCGCGTTGTTTTCTCCCATCTCACAACCGAGCACCATTGATTCAAAAGCTTAGGCAAATCCCTGTATGAGCGGATTTTCTTGCTGTAATATTCACAGAAAAGTACTTCGCTTGTGGGCCGAATGCAGAGCCTTTCAGTGAGCTCTTCATGCCCGCCGTACGTCACCCAGGCGACCTCAGGCGCAAAGCCCTCAACATGGTCTTTTTCCTTCTGCAAGAGGCTTTCGGGGATAAGCAGGGGCATATAAACGTTCTCTATGCCTACCTCTTTGAAGCGAGAATCCATATCCTTCTGCATGTTTTCCCAGATAGCATAGCCGTAAGGCTCAATTTCCATCATGCCGCGCACAGAGGAATAATCCATAAGCTCCGCCTTGCGCACCACATCTGTATACCACTGGGAGAAGTCAACGTCCATTGAAGTTATGTCGTTGACCATTTTTTTCTGCTCTGCCATAAAAATAAATCCTTTCATAATTCGTGTGGCTATTATATCTTATGGCCAAGTAAAAAGCAATACTCCCGCATTTGCGGGAGTATTTTGGATTCCTTATTCTACGAATAAGGAATCCATTGGAAGGTCAATTCAACAGTTTTCTCATACAGCAGCTCTTCGGTTTCTTTGTCAAACACCTTCAATGTGATATTTTTATCATTTGAAGTCATTGCGCCGGCCTGATAATGAAGCCTCAAGCTATAATGCGTGCTATCGCTGTCGAAGCCCTCTTCTCTCTCATCGAAGAAGCCCGTCTCAACGTAATACTCAGTAGTCTTCACGCCGTCAAAGGAATCTCCCGATACGATAAGCTTGTCTCCCGAGAGGATTTGGATATTAACTGCACGGTATCCATCTTGTTTGCCAAGCCTGAAATCAACATAACCAGACCCGTCATTATTCTTTATATTGATGTCATAAAGATTAAAGCCGTTCTGCCAATGCTCGGGTCTATTTGGGAAATTCTGACGGAATTCGTTTTCTTTATCACTGAATTTCTGGAAGGCACGGCTGCTTTCAGGGTTATGAGCCGAACCATACTTTGCGACCAAAGCGTCATACTCGTCCTGAAGCTCAGACCTTTTTTCATTCTCATCCTTTTCAGGAACAGGAGTAGGATTGCCGTTTTCATCTAAACCGGAAGACCCGACGGGAGGACGCTTGAGTTCGACAAACTCATCCATCAAACTCCAAGTTCCATGCGAGAATTTAGCAGGATTAAAAGGATAAAGCGGGCTGCTTTCGTCTTTGTAGAATTCTGTCGCCTCAGCTGTCTTGTTTTCGAGGTCAACAGTGAACTCGGCATATACTTTCTGATAATAATCGGCCCATCTGAAGGTGAGGCTTGTTGTGCCGTTTGGCATGCCGTCAAAGCCGTACTCATGCGCAATATGTGCATTCTTCTCAAGTATGGCGTCAAAGGCGGCATCACCAAGAAGATTCATGTTTCTCATGATTTCAGTGCCGTCCTGTGTAAATAGCCTGAGGTCCAAGGGGTTTCCGTCAAAGAAGCCTAAGGAATCAATTTTGACGACAGTGTATGTCGGTGTAGCCCTCACGTGATAGATTTTGCAGCCGTTTTCACCTTCGGCGCTCACATCGAAATCTATATTCTTTGAGGTGTCTATCGGTACATTGACTTCTACTGTGAAGGCCGGAATATCAGCATCTAAGCCAAGGAAGGGAAGGTCGGCGGCCTCTCCGTTTTCAATTGAGAGCCCCAGCTCTTCGGCGGCGGCACGCCTAAGCTCGGTGTCAATACTGTCATCTAAATGAATGCCATAGAAATTATTGAGGGCAATGTCGAAATCAATTTCTGCCGAATCCTCATAAGCTCTGGGTAGCTTTGAGGCGATTGTCGCTATAAATGTGTCGGCGACTTCCCCGGGCTCAAAGCGTGATATTCCGCCCCCCTTGAACAACCCGCTCTCACACTCGACGCCATCTGCAAAGGCAGCGCCTTCGACAGAGAAGTTGGCATATTCTTCACCTGTACCGGCAGGCATGTGCATTATCATAGACGCATGGACATATTCGCCGTCGGAATAGATGTCGCTAATCTCAATATTGTAATCAGTTTCAGCCTGCGGCGTCATCTGCACGTTTACACGGGATAACTCATATGTATCAAGGTTCGTTCCCATCGGTGATTTCGTATTCGTGTTCACCTGCTTGTAAGTGCCGTTAAGGCTCTGAAAAGATTTTCCGAGAACTGGTATGCTTTCCGTAAAAGCGGGGTTCACAGTATTGATTGTGATAAGCAGCAACGCGCATATCAGCACCGCCACCAGCCCGCCGAGCACAGGGCGTGTGAATCTTGCTGTATTGCGTTTGAAGGCCTGCGGCTCATCAGGGGAGAGCTGCTTCGATTTTGCCCGCTTACCGCCGGGGTTTTGCTCGCCCAGCTGTTTGTATATATCCTCAAACCTCTCCACGGCATTAGCACTGAGGCTGTGGTGGTCGATGGTTTTCTGTAAATATCTCATATACTCGTTTTCGAATTTTTCATCATTCATAATGTAACCTCCCCGTTCTCAATAAGATAAATCTCCTTGAAATGCTGCCTGCTTCGCGTAAGCCTCGTCTTGACGGCAGATTTTGAAATACCGAGCAAATCGGAAATCTGCTTTATGCTGTAATCGTCGAAATAAAACATCGAAAGAATGAGCTTTTCATTTTGGTTCAGCTTGCGGAAATATGCCTCTACCTCAAGCCTTGCGTCGTAGTCATGCGCCGCGGCTTTGTCATTGGCAAAAACTTCGGCCTCATCAAAGCAGTAGTAGCTTCTGTCACGCATGACGTTATAGCATTTGTTCATGAGAATCCGAGTCAGCCATGTTTTGAAATATGCCTCGTCGCGCAGCTTCGGCACATTTTCCCAGCACGAGAGCACGGCTTCGCTTACGGCGTCAAGCGCATCAGTCTCATTCTTGACAATCCTGACGGCGATATTATAAAGCGTGCTTTTGTGCGCGTCGATAAGCTCGACGAAAGCGTTCTTGTCACCGCATTTCGCTCTTTTCACCAGCTCTTTGATATCCCTCACCTCCTGTGGCTTAAATGGCGCCTATACAAATTAGACGAGTTTGCAAGCCGAAAGGTTACATATGCTTTTCATATTTACATTACAAACTAATTGTAGCATAAAAAAAGCGGGGAAGCACTACGCTTACCCGCACTTTATTCTTAACTTTACTCGCTCACATGTGTTTCGATATACTTGACAAGCTGATTCACCGTCTTAAGATTCTCAACTTCTTCGTCAGGAATCTCAACTTCGAATTCATCCTCAATGGACATAAGCAGGTCCACGACGTCAAGTGAATCCGCACCTAGGTCATCGGAGAGATTCGTGTCAGGGGTTACCGCGTCTTCCTCAACATCGAACTGAGCGCACAGAATACCCTTGATTTTCTCAAATACCATTTTTTCTTCCTCCTTTTGCTTTATTAAATTATAAGTGTGGTCCAATATGCAGTTGGGATAGACAAGCCGCCGCTGCTGTGATAAAATTCTTGCAGAGGCTTTCCCGAACCTCAAACATATTGTAAGGACATCATATATGTTTGTCAACACTAATTTTATTTTTCTTTTGGAGAAAAAATGAGCAATTATATTATCAAGGCCGGGCTTGTGGGTTACCCTATAGGACACAGCCTGTCGCCGTATATTCATAAAAGGATTTTTGCGCTTTCGTGCATGGGGCTGGAATATCATATGATTGACACCGCGGCTTTGAAATCAGGCATAGACGAGCTTCGCCGCCTTGATGTCTTCAACGTGACTATTCCATATAAACAGGAGATAATAAGCTTTCTCGACGAGGTTGACAGTCAGGTTCGTGGCTCGATTAACACTGTGCTGAATAAAAACGGAAAGCTCTGTGGCTTCACAACAGACGGTGCGGGCTGCGTAAGGGCAATTGAGGCGGCGGGCGTAAGTCCTTGCGGAAAGATACTAATCCTCGGCAACGGCGGCACGGCGCGGGCAATCGCCTTTGAGCTGCTGGATTCAAGCGCGGAGAGCATAACCATTGCATATCGCGCAGCTTCAGTATCAAAGGCGGCGCGGCTTTCAGAAGAGCTTACCGAAGCGGCAGGTAAACATATACAGATTATCGCCATAACTTATGATGAGCTTGAAAAGAGCAATGATAAATACTCAATCATCATCAATGCCACAAGTGTGGGAATGTACCCCAATTCGGGAGTTTCGCCCGTATCGGAAAACCTCGTCAACAAGGGGGAAGTCCTGTTTGACGCCGTGTATAACCCGGGTCTGACGCGCTTTCTTGGCATGGGCATGGCGGCGGAGAAAAAGCTTATCGGCGGCATGGAGATGCTCGTATATCAGGCCGTTGAGGCGCATAAAATCTGGTTTGGAACTGAATTCTCGCAGGCTGATGTTGATAAGCTGATTCAAGACGCAAAAGCCGAGCTCAAAAAAGCTTTCCCGCGGAAAAACATCATTCTGTGCGGCTTCATGGGAAGCGGGAAGACGGCCGTGGGCAGGGCATATGCCGGAAAAGCAGACATGGATTTCCTTGATTTAGACGAATATATTGAGCAAAGAGCCGGCATGGAGATAAATGAAATCTTCAGCATGCTTGGCGAGGAGGAGTTCCGCAAAATGGAAATGCAGGCGGCAAGGGAAATTTCGAATCGCAGCAATACGGTGATAGCGGTCGGCGGCGGGGCGGTTTTGCGCGCGGAAAACGCTGAGATCTTCCGCAAGGCAGGGCGCGTCATTTTTCTTGACACCCCGCTTGAGATTATTCAGGAAAGGCTGAAAAATGACAGACGGCGCCCGCTGCTCCGGCGCCCAGACAGGCAGGCTTTCATCTCAAAGCTTTACGCCGAGAGGAAGCCATTATACATAGAGGCGGCTGAATTCACTCTGGAGCCGCGGGTGAGTGTTGAAGAGGCAGCAAGAAAAATTGATGAGCTTGGCTTATGATTGGGGGAAGCATGAAAATAATTATCGTGGGGCTGGGGCTTATCGGCGGCGGCATAGCGAAGGCTCTGAAAAAGAGTACGGCACATGAAATCATGGGCATTGACACGGACGAAAGCACGCTCGAAATGGCGGCTGATACAGGTGCAATCGACGGCATAGCTTCGGCGGAGGATATAGCGGAGGCGGATTTAATCTATCTCTGCGTCTACCCGCAGGCGTGCCTCTCCTTTATGAAGGAAAATCTGTACAGCATAAAGCAAAGCTGCATAATCACTGATTGCTGCGGAATAAAGCGGGAGATTGTCTCCGGTATAAAGGATTTGCAAAAAGAGAGAAGCTTTGTTTTTATTCCGGCTCACCCGATGGCGGGCAAGGAGAAGAACGGCTTTGCAGAGAGTGACCCCGCCATCTTTCAGGGCGCTTCGTATATCATCGCCACTGAGGAAGAAAGGCCCCCGGCGCACGACATTTGGTATATCGGCGAGGGACACTATACAAATCCCTCTATGATGGAGACGCTTTCACAGTTTGACGTCTATGTTCACCCCGACGCGGCGGGGTATGTCGCGCCTATTAACGGGGGCAACGGAAGCGGCGGCGATACCGGCATGGAGGTTGGCGGCACGGGCGGAGCAACCGGCAATGACGGAACAGACGCGGCATTCAGTAAATATAGTCTTGATCCCGCTTCCGGCTCCTGGCAGGACATGTCAAGTGATCGCCTCCCAGAGGCAGATCTGCTTGCCAAGTATCAGACAATAAGCACCACTCCGCAAGGGTCTTGGACATATGATGAAGCGGTT
>QMCD01000182.1_pt1 | contig 49664 bp, 31 predicted proteins | sample 1821841 | NCBI WGS metagenome assembly QMCD01 (sample SAMN01991225, study PRJNA193472) | Termite gut metagenome, whole genome shotgun sequencing project. | isolation source: worker | host: Macrotermes natalensis
AAACAAAACAAAAATAGATGTTCCTCTGAAAGATTCAGATGCGGTCATTGAAGAAGTAATAATTCGAGACTTCATCCCAATAAGAAGAGAGGCATACACCGGCAAACCCGTAATCTACCTCTACCCGGAGAAGAAAACCGACGTTTCGGTAAAGGTCGATTTCGACGGGGAGATGCAGTTCACCTACCCCGATTACGGCAGCGGGTGGCACGTGACGGCCTCGCCCGACGGGAGCCTCGTGAACAAAGCCGACGGCCGACGGTATTCCTACCTGTTCTGGGACGGGGTGTCGTATCCCGCGGCGACGAAGTACGAAACGGGGTATGTCGTTCACAGGGACAATGTGACTGAGTTTCTCCAAGAGATATTGCCGCAGTACGGACTTCTGCCCAACGAGTACAACGAGTTTATCGTCTACTGGGCGCCGCAACTGAAGAAGAACAAGTGGAATTTCATCCATTTCCTGAGCGGTGACGATTATAACATAATTTCGAAAAATACAGTCACCCCGCAGCCGCAGACCGAGATCAGGGTGTTTATGGATTTCGCGGGGGTGGACGCGCCTTTCGACGTCGAGCCGCAAACACCCACAGCCCCGGCCCGCCGCGGGTTCACGCTCGTGGAATGGGGAGGACGCGAGGTGACGAAATTTACAATTAACTAAACATGCAGCACACAAAGAAATCGAAGATAGTCCTGATCAACTTCCTGACGGCGGTGGCGATCAGCATGGTCGTCAATTTCTTCTATTTCGTGAACATCATCGCCACATACTCCTCGGGCAGCGATCCGTCGCAGATGTGGCAGAACCCGTATATGCAGGGGTGGTATATCACGCTCCAGATGATCTATTTCATGCTCTTTGCCTTCATCCTGCTGTCGGTGGTCTCGACGGCAAGGTTCGGAACGCGCAAGGGCGATTCGAAATTTCTGGTGCGGCTGATCGTATGCACGGCTATTGCGTTCGTGTTCTTCCTGCTCGCCCCGCGGATCATACGCGGCGGGGAACTCGTGTTTAATTTCGAACGCCCGCCGCGCAGGATACTCGACCCGACGCTGATCCTGCAATGCGCCCTGACGCTGGTGGTGGTGATGCTATACGACAAGATACTCGAACTCATCTATCAGAAACAGCGCATCCAGTTGGAGAACGAGGTGCTGAAGAACCAGAACCTCCAGGCAACCTACAACTCCCTGGTCAGCCAGACCAATCCCCACTTCTTTTTCAACTCACTCAACTCGCTGTCGATGCTCGTGCGCGGGGAGCACAACGACAAGGCGCTGGAATATATCGACCGCCTTTCCGACTCGTTCCGGTATATCCTGCAAAACGGGCAGGTCGATATGACCACGCTCGACGAGGAGTTGAAATTTCTCGAAGCGTATACATACATGCTCGATATACGCTATGACGGTAAGATATTCTTCGACAAGGAGATAGACCCGCGCTACCGCACATGGCAGATGCCCTCGCTCTCGCTCCAGCCGCTGATCGAGAATGCCGTGAAGCACAACGCGATAACCCGCTCGAAACCGCTGCGCATCGACATACGGACGGTGGACGATGCGGTGGTGGTCGCGAACGACATATCGCCCAAGATAGACAAAGACCACGGCACGGGGATCGGGCTGAATAACCTCTCGGCGCGCTATACCATGCTCACGGGCAAGAAGATATCGATCAGCAACGATGGGCAGAGGTTCGAAGTCACCCTTCCGCTAAAACCCCCACAATCATGAGAGCGCTGATCGTAGAGGACGAAACCGCTGCAACGGTCAACCTGATGTCGATACTCTCGCAGGTGTCGCCCGGATGCCGCGTGTTAGCCACACTGGAAAGCGTGACCGAGGCCGTGCATTGGATCGAGTCGAACCCGGCGCCCGACGTGATATTCATGGACATACACCTTGCCGACGGCGATGCGTTCCGGATATTCGAACGGACTGATGTCGCGGCGCCTATCATATTCACAACTGCTTATGACCGCTATGCGCTCGACGCGTTCAAGGTCAACAGCATCGACTATCTTCTCAAACCGATACGTCCCGAGGAGCTTATCCGCGCACTCGACAAGCTCGAAAGGCTCACCCAGACAGACCGTGCGCAATACGCAAACCGCGTTGCCGACATGGTTGCCGCACGCAACAGCCCGACATTCCTAATCCACGTGCGCGACAGGATCGTGCCTGTGAAATGCGAGCAGATCGCCTTTTGCCACACGTCGAGTGAACGCGTAACGATATACACCCACGACGGCGCAGAATACCCCTATGACAAATCTCTGGAGACGATCGCAGCCGCCCTCTCACCCACCGACTTCTTCCGCGCGAACCGGCAGTTCGTAATTGCACGGGGGGCGATAACGGATATTTCGGTGTGGTTCGGCAGCCGCCTCGCCGTGAACCTCAAGCTCCCGACCCCTGAACGGATAATAATCAGCAAGGCCCGCGTACCGGAATTTAAGCGGTGGATTGCGGGGTAGGGGTTGGTGGCTAATGGCGGCTGCGTGGAGCGTGGCCGCAGTTATTATGCTTAGTTCTCAGGCCGAAGCCAGCAGAGGACTGTGTGTAATAGCATCGCGTGTTGGATAGCACTCCTCCGCCGTGGGTGGCCCCGGCCTGCAAAGGCCAACGCTCAAAGGCCCATACTCCCTGCCGGGCGCAAAAAATTCGGCCGCGCATGAAGCGCGGCCGAAACTAACTTTAAAGAGCGCAACCGCCTACCACCAAACGACATAGATCGCGGCAAGCAGCACAATGATGATCGCCGCACCGATCTTGAACCCGGTCGAGGTCTTGAACAGCCCTTTCGGATAGGTTACCTTTTCGCGGTCTACCGGCTTCTTCTCGATCACGGCGAACAGCCAAATCAGCCCGAGGCACAGCAGCAGCGTGTACCCCATCCTGTCGAGGAACGGCACCGCGGGCAGCAATACTTTGAAGAGCACCGAGAAAACGAATGTGCCCAGAGCTGCCGCGAGCGCCCCGTTTGAAGTAGCTTTTTTATAGAAGAACCCCGCGAGGAAGATCGCCAGCGCACCAGGGCTGACGAACCCTGTGAACTCCTGTATATACTGGAACGCCTGATCGAGGTTTGATAGCAACGGCGCGATTATGCACGCCACTACGAGTGCGACGACGCTCGTTATGCGCCCCACTTTCACCATTCCATGCTCCGAAACATCCTTTTTTACATACGATCGGTAGATATCCATCGTGAATATTGACGAAATGGAGTTTATCATTGAAGCCAGCGAGCTAACGATAGCTGCCACCAGCGCCGCGAATGCCAGACCGCGCAGCCCGCTGGGAATAAGCGCCAGCAGGGTGGGGTAGGCTTCGTCGGGCGGGTTGATCGCATCCAGACGCCCTTCCGACACCAGAACCCAGGCCACGATGCCCGGAACGACCACGATGATCGGCAGCAGAAGTTTCAGGAACCCGGCAAAGACAAGCCCTTTTTGTGCCTGGTCGATGGATTTTGAGGCGAGCGCACGCTGTATGATATACTGGTTGCAACCCCAGTAATATAGGTTGGCCACCCACAGCCCGCCTAACAGAACGCCCAGTCCCGGCAGTTCGCCGTAGTTGGCGTGGCCTTTGGGCAGTATCATTTTGAATTTCTCGGGGGCTTTTGCCATGAGGTCTTTCGCACCCTGCACGACGTCGCCGTAACCCAACAGGTCGAGGGCGATATACGTCGTCACCAATCCGCCGCCGATAAGGAACACCACCTGTATCACATCCGTCCATGCGACGGCCTTCAGACCCCCGTAGATCGAATAGAGGGCGGCAAAAGCGGCCAGTCCTATCAACCCCCACGTCATGTCTACCCCCATCATCTTATTGATGGCCAGCGCACCCAGATAGAGTATCGAGGTGAGGTTGACGAATACGAACACCACGAGCCAGAAGACGGCCATCACGGTCTTCACCCGCCGGTCAAGCGCTGTTCGAGGAACTGGGGCATGGTGTATATCCCGCGGTGGAGGTAGATCGGCAGGAAGAACGCCGCCACGATGACGAGCGTCAGCGCCGCCATAAATTCGTAAGACGCGATCCCCATGCCTATCACGAAGCCCGACCCGGACATTCCGATAAACTGTTCGGCGCTGATATTGGCCGCGATCAGTGATGCGCCCACGGCCCACCAGGGCAGCGCCTTGCTCGCGAGGAAATACGCCTTCGAGTCCTTCTTCACCCCCTTCTTCTCCCGCGAGGCCCACAGGCCCACCCCGACCACCATAAGGCAGTAGACGGCAAAAATAACGATGTCGATAGTTTCAAATCTCATACGCGTTTATTTAAGTTGGTTGTTTTTCTGTGGTTTACGTGGCGCGAAGCCTGGATTATCCTAACCTTCTTGTCCCGTCTGAAATTACGACCGGATAGAACCTGCAATCCGTTCCATACTCCGCTTTATATTCTGCCGAGACCGCGGCCAAAAAATCGTCGTACCGCTCCTCGCGCACCAAATTTATTGTGCATCCGCCGAAGCCGCCGCCCATTAGGCGCGACCCGCTCACCCCGCTGAGCTTTGCCACCCCGACCAAAAAGTCGAGCTCCGGGCAGCTTGCCTCGAAAAGCGTGCTGAACCACGTGTGGGTGAGGTACATCATCCGTCCAAGCGTCTCATAGTCATTTCTTTCCAATGCGCGGCAAGCCTCCTGAAGGCGTTCTCCCTCGCCGACGACATATTCCGCCCGTATGTAGTCCTCCATGCTTATTTCACCGACTGCCTCCTCCAGCCACCCGTGTTGGACGTCGCCGAGAAACCTCACCTCCGGATGCCGCACGGCTATCGCGGCAACGGCCCTCTCGCACGACTCCCGGCGCTTGTTGTATGGCGAGTCGACCAACTCGTGCCTCACCGACGGATCGACCAGCACCACACGGTAACCGTGCCGCTCCGGATCGAACGGTACGTACTCGAACAGGCCGGTTTTGCAGTCGAGTTTCATAAGGTTGCCCGCACGGCCGTGAAGCGAGGCGAACTGGTCCATGATGCCGCACTTCACGCCCACATAGTTGTGTTCCGTGGCCTGACCGACTCGGGCAAGTTCCATTAATGGCATTCCAAGCCCGAGCATATCGTTCAGCGCGAATGCGAACACGCTCTCCAGCGCCGCCGAGGAACTCATGCCCGCCCCGAGGGGGATGTCGCCCGAGAATGCGCAGTCGAAACCGGGGATCTCCGCCCCCTTTTTGCGCAGCTCGCGGCAGACGCCGAATATGTACTTCGCCCAACCTTCAGCGGGCAGGTCAGCCTCTTCGGGCCCAAATTCCGAACTCTCGTCGAAATCCACTGCGTATGCCCTCACCCGGTCGGTGTCGTTGAACCTGATCGCGGCGACCATCTCCCTGTCCACCGCGCCGGGCAGGACAAAGCCGCCGTTATAGTCGGTGTGTTCGCCGATGATGTTGACCCTTCCTGGTGCGGCATAGACGTTGGCTTTCCCGCCGAAACGGCATCGGAAACTCTCCCTGACAAGACTGTCGTTCATGTGATTATATTATAATAGAGACAAATATATGAAAAGAGAGTGTAAAAACCAAACAGGATCTAAGCACGCCATTGCGAGGAACGAAGCAATCCGGAAACTATAACCGGATTGCTTCGTTCCTCGCAATGACGTAGCCTGTTCAGGGTTTTACGCGCTCTGCGCGTATGCGGTCGATAAGCGCCCCGGCCTGGGGTTTATGGCCGCGGAAACGGACGTATAGCTGCATGGGGGGCTCCGAACCGCCGCGAGCGAGGATGTTGTCGCGGAACGACCGGGCGGTCTGTCGGTCGAATATACCGCGCTCGGCGAAGAGCGAGAATGCGTCGGCATCCAGCACCTCGGCCCACTTGTAACTGTAATACCCCGCCGCGTAACCGCCCCCGAAGATGTGGGTGAACGCGGTGGACATGCACACACCGGGTTGGCGTGGGATTATCGTGGCGGGGGCCATTGCCGCGGCCTCGAACGTGCCCGGGTCTTCGGTGACGGGGACCGTCGCGGTGTGCCACGCCATATCGTTCATCCCGTAGGAGAGTTGCACGACATTGTTGTATGCCGCCATGAAACCTTTAGATCGGCGGATGTTCGCGACCAGTTCGGCGGGGATCTTGCCGCCCTGCTCGTCGCACGCCCACATATCGAGGAACTCCTTCTCCACGGCCCAATTTTCGAGCATCTGCGAGGGTAATTCCACGAAATCGCGGTAGACATTCGTGCCGGTGAGCGAGGCGTAACGTCCGCGGGCGAAAATGCCGTGGAGCGCGTGGCCGAATTCGTGGAGCAGCGTTTCGAGTTCGCGGAACGACAGCCGGGCCTGCTCGCCGCGCCGGGGCTTCCCGAAGTTGAAGCAGCACGAAACGAGGGGGCGCACCTCCACGCCCTCAGCCGTGGTGTACATCGGCCTGAGGTCGGTCATCCACGCCCCGCCGCTCTTCGAACTGCGGGCGTAGTAATCCATGTAGAGCACCGCCAGAAATGCGCCGTCGGCGTCGAAAACCTCGAATGCGCGCACGTCGGGATGATAGACCTGTATATCGGTGTTGCGCCGGAAGGTTATCCCGTATAGCCGTTCGGCGAGTGCGAACAGTCCCTGCTCGGCGATATCGAGCCGCACGTATTTTTTGACATCCTCGTCACTGACGTTATAGTGTTCGCGGCGATAGCGCTCGATCCAATACGGCATGTCCCATTGCATCACATCCACGTCGCCGGCATGGCTCACGATCTCTTGGTATTCGTCCTGCGCCCACCCTTTGGTGGCTGCGAGAAGTTCGCTGAGGAACGAGTTTACCTCCCCGATGCTGCCCGCCATGCGTTCTTCGAGCACATAGTCGGCCCAGGTCGGGTAGCCGAGCAAGCGGGCAAGTTCCAGACGCAACGAAGCCATCCGGCGCGCATTTTCGCGGTTGTCATACGTACCGTCGCCATAGCATAGCGTCATTCGCGCGCGCCACAGTTCGGCCTTCAGTTTGCGGTCGGCGGAATACATCATGAAATTGTCGTAGCTCGCCGGTTGGAGCGTCACCGTCCACCCTTTCTCCCCGCGCCTGCGTGCCTCGGCGGACATGTACCGCTTCACGTCGGCGGGCAGGTCGGCGATCCGGCGGCGGTCGGTGATATTCAGGCTGTAAGCATAAGTCGCCGCCCTCACGTTTTGTGCGAAGACGAGCGCCAGTCGGCCCAATTCGGTGGTCAGCTCGCGGTAACGTTCCTTTTCGGTCTCGCCCAGCGCCGTTCCGCTGCGCACGAACCCCTTGTATGTTTTTTCGAGCAACATTAGTTGTTCGGGGGCGTATTCGCGCTCCCCCCGCGCTTCGTATACCGCCTTCACCCTATCGAACAGTCTGAGGTTATGGCTTATATCGTTGCCGACGGCCGTGAGCAGCGGCTGCACGTCGTTGGCTATGGCATCCATCCGGTCGCTCGTGTGGCTGTGGTTGAGTGCGAAGAAGACCCCCTCGACTTTTTGCAGTAGTGCGCCCGACCTCTCCAGAGGCTCGATCGTGTTCTCGAATGTGGGCGCGGCTGGGTCGTTAACTATTGCGTCGATGTCGGCCCGCAGGCGCACGATACCCTCCTCGAACGCTGGCATATAGTGTTCGAGCCTGATCCGGCGCAGGGGCGGCGTGCCGTGTGGGGTGGCGAAATCGCCGAAAAAGGGATTTTTCATAGTGGTTAATGAATCAGTGCTTAATGATAAAAAATTAACCACTAATTATAAAGCGTATCGTAGTACGAGCGGTTCTTGTCGTACTTGATATCCTGAAGCACACTCGACTTCACTCGGATGTTGAAACTCCAGGAACGCGGGCCCACGGGTATCCAGTTGAAACTCATGGTGAAGCAATGGAGGTCGCGGACTATGGCGATGGCGCCCGGAGTGAGCTTCTTGTTTGTGAAGTCGTAGCCTATCGTGGGCAGCGTGACCGCCCAGCGCGACTGTCCGTCGGCCTTGTAAGGTGTCAGGGTGAGCGAACCATTGAAGTTGATCGAGTGGGTAAGCTGCCGCTGCCTCTGGTCGTTGGCGTAGCGCATCGAGTAGCTGAACCCGAAATTGAACGGCAGACTGAAGTCGTAGTAGGTTGCGGCCAGCAGCGCCCTCCTCGTTGCGTGGTCGATAGGGCCTTCGATCTCATGGTCGTGCGGCAGATCCGCCGCCGCGCGCTCGAACTGCTCTATGCTCTCCTGCGACCCGAACGTGGGCGCCCAGTTCCAGTTGAAACCGGTCGACAGGTTCGTGAGCCTCGGCAGTTTCCCGTCGGCGAACGTGAAGCGGTTGTAGGGCCTTTTGGTCTCATCGTCCAACTGATAGGGGTGGAGCGAACCGTTCAACGAAAGTTTGAATTGCTTAATGATCGGGATAGACAGCGTGAACCCGATCGGGGCGAGTTGCATCGAGTCGGCCATCAGGTTGAGGCTGCTGCTGAGAGACAGGTTCTCGATTATGGATATCTTCCTCATTCCCGTCGTGTCGCGTTTGCTGCGCACCTTGGCTTCGAGGTTTTGTTGCAGCGTGAACGACATGGTGGCCGACTCGCCGCGGCCGGGAGAGCCGTACAGGTTCACCGCGCTGTATGGCGAATAGGTCGTCGTTGCGCCGCTCTCGTTTGTCTGGTAGGTTCGCCAGAAGCCGTACTGCGGCTTTCCGAAATTGGGCTTTATCGAGATGCTCGCCGACGGGGTGATCGTGTGGCGAATGGCCCTGAACAGGCCCTCCTTGTTTTTGAACTCGTACATGCCGTATATCTTGGTGTTCACCGACATGTTGGCGCTGTATTCATACGTGGCGAAGAAACCGGAGGTGGTGTCGCCGACCACGGTCTTGTTGATCTCGTCCCACCGGAGGTCCTGCTTTTTGAACAGCCAGTTCGAATTGAAATTGCCGCCGAGAGTGACGTTTATGTAACCGCCCAGAGTGAACGATGCCGAAATGGGTATTTTGTGCGCCACGCCCGTCCGGATTTTGTCAAGGGTCTCCTGCTTGAAGATTTCGCTCTCCTTCACCTTGTCCATAGATGCGTTCATGCTGCCCGAGTATGAGAGCGTGATCTTCTCGTACCACTTTTCCTTGCCCCTGCGGTTCTTGTTCTTGAACGGTTTGAAGTTGTTTATCCTCCACGACGCCTGGGGGAACTGGGCCGTGACCGACGAGTCCTGAGCCGTGCGGCTGACGCGCATTGCCATGTTGATGCTGCCGCCGGGGAAGGATCCCGAAGCAGGGAACGTCTTAGCGTAAGCGATGGATGACTCGGTGGTACTCGCGATATAATCGTTAATTGTTTTCGAACTGTATTTCTTGTTACCGGTCGAGTATCTCACGTCGGCCGAGAATGTCGAGTTTGGCCGCGCCTTCGGGTCTTGCCTGTGGTTCCAGGTTATCGACAGCGAGTTGCCGTTGATGTAATCGGCCGATCCTTTTTCCCCGACTATGTCCTTCGAGAACATGACGTTCAGGCTGCCGCTGAACTTGTAACGCTTTATGTAGCTCGACGTTATGCTGGCGTCCCATGACCCGAGGGTGTAGATGCTGCCCCTCACCGATGCGTCGGCATATTCGCCGAAACGGAAATAGTAGCCGCCGTCCCTGATGAAGAAACCTTTCGAGTACTCCTCGCCGAAGGTGGGCATGATGAACCCCGACGACGGCCCCGTGGCCAGCGGGAAGAAACCGAATGGGATGAACGGAAAGTAGAGCGGTACGTCCTCCAGTACGAAGTGGGCCATGCCGAAGATGACCTTGCTGTTGGGGATCACCTTGCCCTTGGTCATGCGGATGTAGAAGTGGGGGTGGTCGGTGTGGTTACACGTGGTGTAGCGCCCCTCGGCCATGTCGAAATGCCTGTCGGGGTGGATTTTAACAAGGTCTGCATTCATGTATCCCTCGCCTTCCTGCATCGCGAAATCCCTCACTATACCCACTTTGGAATCGAGGTTGAACGCCACGATCTTCATATCCATAGGCTGGCCGCCCTGTGTGAAGACGGGCCTCGATATTGTGCCGCTGTCGTTCGGGATGCCGTGGGCGTCGATTATCTTCGTCACCGTGTTGACCGAGAAGATGTCGGCCTTGGTGAAGTTCAGGTCCTGATAGTCGATGTTCGCCTCGCGGTAGAGCCAAACCGTGTCGTTCAGTACGTCGTAGACCATCGAGTCCTTGGCCGTTGCGAACAGCGGGGCGTCGAGGAACGGCTTGCGGGCCGGGCGCACTCTGGGCAGCGTGTCGGGCACGGCGGGTATCGAGTCCACTCCCAATGCCTGTCCCACCGCCTCGGCGCGGGCCTGTTCTATATCTGCCCGACCTGCTGAGACCATATCCATAACCCGGCGCAGCATATCCTCGTCGGCGGTCATCGTCGTATCGGCCGCGGGGAGTTCAATCCCGAGGGCACGGAGCGAGTCCACCAGAGGCAGTATCTCCTCCAATGCCGCCGCGCGCACGCTGTCGGGCGACACTTCGCCCTGTCCCTTGTGCATCCCGGCGACCAATTGCACGTACTTCGCCTGAAGCGCGCGCAGGGCCTGCTCCTTCATCGCCGCGCTGTCGAGCAATTCCTGCGCCCTTTCTTCGGTGATCGCGGGCAGTGTGGTGGAATCGGCGGCGGGTTCCGGCACAGCTATCTCCACTGCAGACGCGATGACCGTATCGCGCACCGGAATGCTGGTTGTGTCCTGAGCCGTTTCATGTTCGTGCTCATGGATATGCCCGGCGATCTCCTCCATCCGGCGCGCCGCGTCCCTGTCCTCGCTGCCGATGGCGGGGCGCGAACCGGCACACCCGAAGTAGAACCACACGCAAAGCGGGGTCAGCACGAATAGGTATTTTAGCGCTCTTTTATTCAAAATTGGAAAAAAATGTGTAACTTTGCCGACATGTCGGCAAAACGCCTGAAAGTTGGTTCTTGAACCGGTTCCCGGCCGATTTTACGGCATCAAAAGTACGAAAAATAACTTTTGTAATGAAACTCGGGCGAAATCTTTTTGTCTCAACGTTAGTCTTTGCGCTTTTGTTGTGCACGGGTGCGGTTTCCTTTGCACAAAATGTTGCGTCGGGAGTGCGGACGGTCGTGATCGACCCGGGGCACGGGGGCCGCGACCCGGGGTGTGTGTACAGCGGGGTGAAGGAGAAGGATATAAACCTCACCGTGGCGCTCCTGCTCGGCGACATGATCAAGAAGGAGTTGCCGGGGGTGAAAGTGGTCTACACGCGCGAGCGGGATGTTTATGTCGACCTCGACCGCCGGGGCAGGATCGCCAACGAGCAGAAGGCCGACCTCTTCGTCTCGATCCACGTCAACGCCACGGACGGCAAGGCCCCGTCGGGTGCGCTGACGCTGATAATGGGCCGCGAGAACGAGGGCAGCAACCTCGACATGGCGATGAAGGAGAACCAGGTGATATCGTTCGAGGACGACTATACGACCAAGTATAAAGACTACCTGTCGGGATCGGCCGAGATGTTTATCGTCTACTCGCTGACGCAGTATGTGAACATAGAGCAGAGCATCGTCTTTGCAAGTATGTTCCAGAAAAACGTTAAGCGGAACACGCCACTGCCCGACAAGGGTATCAGGCGGCAGAAACTTCTGGTGCTGTGGTACACGACGATGCCGGGCGTGCTGGTCGAGTTGGGCTTCCTGAACAACGCCGCAGACCGTAAGGTGCTCACCTCGGCCAAGGGGCAGCGGCAGATGGCGACGGCGATATTCGACGCGGTGAAGGAGTACAAACAGAAGGTCGAGGGCAAGGAGGCGGGATATTCCGTGGTGACGCAGGAGCGGCAGGATGATGTTGTGCAGGACGAAGTGGTCTATCGGATACAGATATTGAGCGCCACGAAGAAGATACCGCGCAACAGCAGTGAGTTGAAAAGTTACCGCGGAAAGGCCCACGAAGTATACGACGGCCGCCGTTACCGCTATTACGTCGGCGAATGCGCGACATACGACGAGGCAATGAAACTCCGGACTGAAGTGAGAAAGACGTTCAAAGATGCTTTTGCAGTGGCGTTCCGGGGCGGGGAGCAGATCTCGATCCGGGAGGCACGCAGGATAACGGATTAGTGGTTAACGGTTAGTGGTTAATGAGTTTTGTCATCTCGAAGCGAGGAGCGAGAGATCTCTCGCTCCTCGCTTCGAGATGATACCATAAATATAATAGAAACAGACTCTTAACGTATTGGAATTATTATGAAAATGAGACGTGAAGTCAAAGTGGGATTATATGCCCTGCTGATGCTGGTGGCGCTTTACTGGGGGGTCAACTTCCTCAGAGGTAGGGATATATTCAATAGCACGAATACATACTACGCGACATACGATCAGGTGCACGGTGTGCAGAAATCGTCGGCGATCGTGATCAAAGGGTTCAAGGTTGGCGTGGTCGGCGACATAGACTACGATCCGTCGCAGTCGAACAGGATCGTGCTGGCGTTCAATATCAACTCGAAGTACCGGATCCCCGAAAACTCCCAGGCGCGGATATTCAGCGACGGGCTGATGGGCGGCAAGGCGATCGAGATCGTGATGGGTAACTCGGAGCGGTATCTGGTGAACCGCGACACGCTCCATTCGTCGGTCGACAAGGATATGCTCGAACTGGCAGGGTCGGAGTTGGAGGTGATCAAGGAGAAGTTCACGATGATCGCCGATAACCTTTCCAAAACGCTCGTCAGCCTCAATAACATACTGGAGCAGAACACGGCGAACATCGAAGGCACGCTCTCGAATATCTCCGAGATGTCATCGTCGCTCAACTATGTGCTGACCAACGAGCGCGAAAACCTGCGCGGCGCAATAGCCAACATCAACGAATTTACCGCCGCGCTCAAGCGCAACAGCGGCAACTTCGACACGATAATGACCGACCTCGGGCAGGTGAGCGGCCGTCTGGCCGAAGTGGATATCAAGGCGCTGGGCGACAACCTTGCTGCATCGCTCGACCGCCTCAGCGCTATTCTGACGTCGGTCGAGAGTGGCGAGGGGTCGATCGGTAAGTTGTTTGCCGACGACGGGATGTACAATTCGCTGACATCGGCCGCCGAGAACCTTTCGGAGCTTCTGGAAGACCTTAAGGCACGTCCCGGCAAGTATGTGAATTTTTCGGTGTTCGGACGTAAAAATAAATAAGGTCTGCCGGTTTGTGGTAAATGTGAGGACGTATTTACGGCCGCGCGTGGAGCGCGGCCGTAAATTTTATCCCCGGCAGGCGTTCTCGGCACGCAGCCCTCCGCTCGGAGTGGCTATGGGCCGCAAGGGTTGTCTTCGCCAACCATACCAACGCACGAACGCCACGCTCCATGCCGGGGGCAAAAAAGAGCGAGAGCGGAAAATTCCAAACAACCTCTAAGGCTCACCTCAACGGCTTGCCGCCTGCCTGTCAAAATCACTCCACCGCCGCCAAAAAACATGAAAATCATTAAAAATTGTATTTACCAGACAATAAATACAATATGTAATTGTATGTACAGATAAAAAATAATATATTTGTATTCCTGTCTTCAGGCAGGCCATTACCCCCAATGTATTCGAGATGACAAAGGCGATCAATCAGGCAGTGCGCCAACCGAGCATTGTAAAGTATTTGCAGACAGACCACATCGGTATCCAGCCGCAAACGCTGTCGAGGCACGCTGTCGGTTTTGTGCTCAACGGGCAAAAGTTGATATATTGCGGCGATACGGCATACCGCGCCGAAGCGGGCGACATATTCTATCTTCCCGCCGGTAACCACTATACGGAGAATATTCCGGGACGCGACGTTTCGTTCGAACAGATAGTCGTCTACTTCACTCCCGAGCAGTTGAGCCGATATCTCACTCAGTTGAGTGTTAATTTCGGCATGGTCATCGAAGAACACCACATTTGCAGCAACTGTCAGAACCGTGAGCATTCGATCTTTCCTGCATGGAATACGATACGAAGCTACTTTTCGGCCCTCGACCAACATATCCGCGACGGGGTGATGGTGGACAACCCGACGTACGAGGAGTTGAAAATGATGGAACTCGTCTACATGATAGTTTCCAACCCCGAGTGCTGCCTGCAAAGCAAGATACTCGAATACAGCGACGTGATGCGTGAAAGTTTCGAGCAGATCGTCTACAATAACATCTTCACCGACTGCTCGATAGAGGAACTCGCGCGGTTGACCAACCGCAGCCTGACATCGTTTAAAAAGGAGTTCTGGCGCCAATTCCACGAGTCGCCCCACCGCTGGCTTATCCGCCAGAGGCTGATGCACGCCCGCCTGCTCCTGATCTCGACCGGAAAACCGATCGCCGAAATCGGCACGGAGTGCAGTTATCTCAATACCTCACATTTTATCAAACTCTTCAAAAAGGAGTTCAGCCTCACCCCCTCGGTCTATCGCAACCGTTATAAGGAGCGCAAGGGGATGTTGCATAAGGCGGAAGCGTGACCTGTTTTCTTGGAAATTTCCTTTATATATAATGTCATCCAAAACGCCTTGAGGAGGGATCTACGTTTTTGTTTTTGAGACAATAAGGTAGATCCCTTCGCCAAGGCATAAGTTGCCAATGTGTCGCATTGGCCCCCTCTGCCATGCCATCTGCTCACGCTTCGTTCGTCGGTTCGGAATGACATACTGCGCGTGCTTTTGTTTCATATTGTGGCATTCTCGACAGATTTTAATATCTTTGCAAGCTAAGGGTATTGTATTAACCGTGGCAATGCATGTGGTTCGAGGACAAACAGGACAGGATCGTATCGAAAATCGCGTCGGGAAACCTGAAGGCATTCAGGGAGTTCTTCGACCGGACTTACCCTGTTCTGTGCTCGTTCGCGTCGCGCTACCTCGGCGGCGATCGGGCCACTTGCGAGGACGTGGCCCAGGACGTGCTGCTGAAGTACTGGGAAGGCCGCGGCGGCTACTCCTCGATCGAGGAGGTGAAGGGGTTCCTCTATACGGCCGCGCGCAACCGCTGCATAAACATTCTTCGCAAGGAGCAGGTGGGCGAGCGCTATACGATGTTCGTGAAGCAAAGCGGGGATACGTCGATCGAGGAGGCGATGTTCGAACACGAGGTGCTGGCGCTGCTCAGGCAGGCCGTGGGAAACCTCCCGGCCCAGATGAGGCGGATAATCGAGTACTCGCTCGAAGGGATGCGCAATGCCGAGATCGCACAGGCGATGAATATCGCGGAAGGATCGCTCCACAAACTGAAAAAGATCGCCTACAAAAAGTTGCGCGAGGTGCTGGCCCCGACGGTTTAGCGCAGGCAGAGGCTCTTCGCGGGCCGACATCAAAAAAAAATCCAAAAATTTTCAAAACCCATTACCCCATTTCGGGGTTGAGTTTGTATATACTAATAAGTGAAGAAAAGTGAAGAGAGAAATAATGCAATTCGAGAAGGGAAATAAGGAGTTGATTACGGCGGTAGCGGCGTGTCTGGCGGGGGTGGAAACCGACATCCAACGCGCAACGGTGGAGCGGTGGAAGGAGAGTTCTGAGCACAACAGGCTGCTCTGGGAGCGTATGAGCGCGGCTGACGGGATGGGGAAAAAGCTTGCGCAGTCGGAGCTGACGGATGTCGGCAGGGGCTGGCAGAGGATGGAGGCCCGGATCGTCAGGCGGCGTACGCTGCGGCGTGGGCTCGGCGTTGCGGCAGCTTGTGCGGCCGTTGCCCTGGTCGTGCTGATCTCTCGGCCTGACGCGACGGAACAGTCTGTGGAAATAGCCGGAAAAGTGGAGATACCCTCCGGAGCGCAGTTGATATTGGACGACGGCCGGGTAGTGGATATCGAAAGGTCAGGGGATTTGGAGATCACTGGCGAGGGCGCGACCATATATAAGGAGTCGAGCCATATCGATTACTCGCAAAACCAGCCGGTCGAAGCCGATGCCCAGCCGATCTACCACGAAATGAGAATGCCAAACGGGGTGACTTATACGATGACCCTCTCCGACGGGACGAAAGTTTTCCTGAACGCCGAGAGCCGGTTGCGTTTTCCAGTGGCTTTTTCCGGAGAGAGGCGCGAAGTGGAGTTCGAGGGTGAGGCCTATTTCTCTGTGGCAAAGAACGAGAAAATGCCGTTTGTGATCAAAACAGGGGGCGTCGAGGTGGCTGTACTTGGTACGGAGTTCAACCTGAGGGCCTATGGTGACGAGGCGGAGATTGTGACCACGCTGGTCTCGGGGCGTGTACAGGTGCGCGACGACGGGCATTTTTGCGACCTTATTCCTGGTGAGCAGGCTGTGTACAGGGTGGCCGACGGCAGGTTGTCGAGTCATCCGGTCGATGTGAGCTTCTATACGGCATGGTGCCGGAGTGAAATTCTTTTCAAGGACACCCCGTTGGAGGATATTATGCGTAATCTCTCGCGGTGGTACAATATAGAGTACGAATTTTTGGACGAAGCGGCCGCGCGGGAGGAATTCGGCGGCAGTTTCAGGCGTACCGATTCGATCGACCCGATACTCGACATGATCGAGCGCACGGGCCGTCTCGATGTTCGTCGGTCGGAAGGCAGGATATACTTCTCGGCCAAGTCCAGTTAGCACCACGCATATTGAAATCATGACGGAGGAAGTGGTGATAAAACCGCTCTCCCTCCACTTGTTTTGCCATAAAACTACGAAATTCATCAACCCAACAAATTCGATAAAAACCTAAAATCTATGAAAGAACCCGACGAAGGCAAGGTCGTTTCAACCTTTTCGCCGCTATGGCGGTTTTGCAGGATTGGAAGACGTAAGTTGCTTATTCTCATGCTCTCGGGCGGATTGCTGTTGGCCGGCTCCACGCTGGCGCAGAGCAAGACCGTCACGCTGAGCCTGCGGAACGCCAACCTCGAACAGGTGATCTGGGAGATCCAGAAACAGACCGGATGTGTATTTATGTACGCCGCGCAGGACGTGAAGGCGGTGACCGGCCTGAGGGTCGACGTCAAGGACAAGACGGAGCGCGAGGTGCTCGACATGTGCCTGAGGGGCACGTCGCTGACCTATACGGTGCAGGGAGACAACGTTGTGATCCGCAGCGCGCAGCAACCCGCGAGAGTTAAGGTGCGCGGCGTGGTGAAGGATTCGTCGGGCCAGCCGCTCCCCGGCGTGGCAGTCGTTGTCAAAGGTACGACGACCGGTGTGGGAACCGACATCAACGGTCGTTTCGACTTGGATGTAACCCCCGCGCCCGGGCTGACGCTTGAGCTTTCATACGTCGGTATGGAAAAGATCTCGCACGTTTATGACGGGCGCAACGACCTGACCTTCACCATGCGCGAAGCGACCGAAACAATCAAAGAGGTGGTCGTTACGGGTTACCAGACGATCGACCGCCGCCTGTTCACCGGAGCGGCCGACATCATCGCCTCTGCGGAATTGGCTTCGCCCGGTGCGAACGACATTTCTCGCTCGTTGCAGGGAAAGTCGGCCGGCGTACAGATACAGAACGTATCGGGAACGTTCGGTGCGGCTCCCAAGATGCGCGTGCGCGGAGCCTCGTCGATCTATGGCGACCAGAAGCCGCTGTGGGTCGTGGACGGCATAGTGCTGGAGGATGTGGTGGACGTGGGCGCTGACGAACTTTCGTCGGGCGACGCGGCGACGCTTATCAGCTCGGCCGTGGCGGGGCTGAACTCCGACGACATCGAGAGCTTCCAGGTGCTGAAAGACGCCTCGGCAACGGCCCTCTATGGTGCGAGGGCGATGAACGGTGTCGTGGTAATCACCACCAAGCGCGGACGCGAGGGTGCGGCGAGGGTCTCCTACTCGGGCGAGTTCTCGATGAGGCTGAAACCCACCTATGCGGAATACAACATCATGAACTCCCAACAGATGATGATGCTCTATCAGGATCTGGAGGAGAAGGGCTGGCTTAGCTACGCAGAGGTGATGAACGGCGCCAACGGCGGCGTGTACCGCAAAATGTACGAGGCGATGGACACCTACTATCCCGACACCGACAGTTTCGCGCTGGAGAATACCCCCGATGGACGGCGCAAATTCCTTCAGGGGTATGAGAAGATCAATACCGACTGGTTCAATCTGATGTTCCGCAACAGCGTGCAGCACAAACATTCGGTGAGCCTTAGCGGCGGGTCGGCGAAGAGCACTTTCTTTGCCTCGCTCAGCTATTTGGACGATCCGGGATGGTCGGTCGGCGATAACGTAAGGCTGTACACGGCCAACATGAATGCCTCGTTCGATATAAACGAGTATCTGCGCTTCAACTTACTTACCAGCAACTCGTTGCGTCAGCAGCAGGCCCCCGGTACCGTGGGCCGGACGACTGATGCGGCGACGGGCGAGGTGTCGCGCCAGTTCGACCTCAACCCGTTCAGCTATGCGCTGAACACCAGCCGCACGATGCGTCCATACGATGAGTTCGGCAATCCGGAGTACTATACGATGAACTATGCCCCCTTCAACATCCTCAACGAGTTGGAACACAACCATATCGATATCGACATGCTCGAATCGAAGTTTCAGGGCGAATTGGAGTTCAGACCGTTCGATGGGTTCGATATCAAACTTCTGGGTGCGATCCGCTTCGTCAAGTCGAGCCGCGAGCACAAGATCACCGAGAACTCGAACATGGCCGAGGCCTACCGCGCCGACTACAACTCGATAATCAGGGACAACAACGACTTCCTGTACAATGACCCCGACCAGCCCGGCATGCCCAAGTACAGCGTGCTGCCCCAGGGCGGGTTCTATAACCGCACCGATAACCGAATGCTACAATACTACATGCGCGTGATGTCGAACTTCACCCGCCCGATCGGCGAACATGTCTTCAACGTGAGCGCAGGTATGGAGGCGCGCAGCATGGACCGCAAGGAGACCCACAGCAGCGGTTACGGTATACAGTATAACAGGGGCAACGTGCCCTTTATCGACTACCGCATCCTCAAGCAGGTGCTCGAACGCGGGGCGCAGTATTACGGCCTTGAGAACAGTTACGACCGTTTCGTGGCGCTTTTCCTCACGGGAGGTTTCTCGTGGGCGGGTAAATACACGATCAACCTTACTGGGCGTTACGACGGTTCGAACCGCATGGGACATTCAACTTCGTCGCGTTGGCTGCCGACGTGGAATGTGAGTGGCGCGTGGCACGTACACAGCGAGCCGTTCATGCAGAGGTTCTCGAAGATTTCCTACCTCACCCTGCGCGCGACCTATGGCCTTACGGCGAGCATGGGCCCGTCGGCCAACGCCAAAGCGGTGTTCATGAGCGGGATCGTGTGGCGCCCCTCACAGGGAGAAAAGGAGAACCAGGTGACCATAGCCCAGCTCGAAAACTCCGACCTGACGTGGGAGAAGCAGTATGAGTTCAACGTGGGCTTAGACCTCGGGCTGTTCGATAACCGTATTAGCATCAGCGCCGACGCTTACAAGCGCAACATGTTCGACCTTATCGGCGTACTCTCGACGAGTGCGATCGGCGGCGAACCGAGCAAGGCGGCCAACTATGCCAAGATGAAGTCGCACGGTGTGGAGTTCACCGTCAATACGCGCAACATCGTGAGGCCGAAATTCACATGGACGACCAACATGACGTTCTCCTACAACACCAACGAGATCACCAAACTGCTGGCCACCAACAACGCGATGCGTTACCTCAACTTCTCTGGTGCGCCAAAAGTCGGGAATCCGGTGAGGGGTATCTACACGATCCCGTTCATGGGGCTGAACCACCAGGGACTGCCGATGTTCCTCAATCACGAAGGCGAGGTGACGGTGACCGATGTGAGTTTCCAGACCAACGACACGGACTTCCTGCGCTATATGGGTTCGGCCGATCCGAAATTTACGGGCGGTTTCGACAACCAGTTCAAATACGGGCCTTTCAAACTTAACGTCTTTCTTGCTTACCAGTTCGGAAGCAAGATATGGCTCGACCAGTCGTTCAACTACCGCTACTACGACAACTCGGCCCTGCCTCGGGAGATGGCCGACCGCTGGATGGTCCCGGGCGACGAGTTCAGGACGAACATCCCGGTGATCGCGTCGAGGCTCCAGCACGAACAGGACCCGGCGCTGCGCAGTGCCTACAACGCCTATAACTATTCGCACATCAGGATCGCCAAGGCCGATTTCATCCGCCTGAAGGATGTGGCCCTGAATTACGACCTGCCCGCCGAGACGGTTAAAAGGTTGGGCCTCGGTACTGTGTCGGTGCGCCTTGCGGCGTCGAACCTGGCTCTGCTCTATTCGGATAAGAAGCTTAAAGGGCAAGATCCCGAATTCTTCCGTTCGGGCGGCGTCGCGCTGCCTGTGCCGAAGCAGTTCACGCTCTCGGTGAAAATTGGATTCTAAAACTTGGGGAGGATTATTATGAGATATATTTATTTATTATGCCTGCTACCCCTGATAATGGCGGGGTGCGGCAAATTTCTGGACCATGTGCCAGACGACCGTACCGACCTTAAGGATGTCGAGGCGGTTAAGGCGTTGTTGGTGACGGCCTATCCAGACGGCCACTACATGATGGCTGGCGAGCTGATGAGCGACAATGCCGACGACAGGGGCAGTTGGCTTCTCTCGATGTATCCCGAGATGCAGGAAGAGGCCTATTTCTGGGAAAATTCGACGCAGTTGATCCAGGACGCCCCGGCCCACTACTGGACGCGCCTGTACAGGGCGATCGCCGCGGCCAACCACGCCATCGAGGCGATCTATCTTAACGGCAACGGCCCCGAATACGCCCCATATCTGGGCGAGGCGCTGATGTGCCGCGCGTTCAACCACTTCCTGCTGGTCAACTGCTGGGCAAAGCACTACGATCCCGCAACTGCCGCGACCGATCTGGGCATTCCCTATGTCACCGAGCCGGAGAAAAGCGCACTCGTGGAGTACAGGCGCAACACCGTCAAGGAAGTGTACGACCTGATCGAGAAGGATATCACCGAGGGTTTCCCCCTGCTGTCCGACAACGCCTATGAGGTGCCTAAGTACCATTTTACGAGGGCGGCGGCCAGCGCGTTCATCGCGCGTTTCTACCTCTACCGCGGAGAGGACGGTGACTGGGACAAGGTGATACAGCACACCTCGACGATCCTCGGCACGAACTTCAAGGCCCAATTAAGGGATTTTGCAGGGAGATACGCCCCTGTCTCGTCCGACGCCTCGGCATACCAACAGCTCTACGGCAGCTTCGGAGAGCCGGCGATCCTGCTGCTCACCAACGGGGCATCGCTGTGGTATTACTCCTCGCGCGCAGGGCGCTATGGCATGACTTTCAATAAGATCACCGAGGTGATGACCACCAGCCTTGCATCGACGATCAGGAATAACCGCTGGATAGGTTTTGTGGGCGGCAGCGACCCCCACTATTCGCTATGGAAGTTCTATCCCTATCTTCAAGTGGCCTACCCGGGCGCGTCTTCGGGTATCCCCTATGTCCTCTGCCCGCTACTTACGGTGGAAGAGGCTGTCTTCAACAGGGCCGAAGCCAATGTGATGACAGGGAATATAAAGGCTGCGGTCGACGATATAAATATCTATCTGAGCACTCGCACAAGGGGATACAGTGAAGTTAGCAACCGGTTGGGCGTTAAGCAGATAACTGATCCGGAGGATCCGGAAGATAGTATCTGGGTATACGATCCCGATCTCGCCGTATCCACTGTCGTCGACGCCTACACGTCGAGCCTCATTGCGATCGAGTTGGAACCGTGGTACGCTGACAAGCTGAGCAACGAACAGATGTGCTGGCTCCAATACATCACCGACCTGCGCCGCAGGGAATTCTTGCAGGAAGGTATGCGCTGGTTCGACGTGAAGAGGTTCCATATAGAGGTAACGCACAGGGTGAAGGGCGAGGAAGCGGTCTATGTACTCACCAAGGACGACCCGCGCAGGGCATGGCAGATCCCCGACATGGCTCTGTCCAACGGGGTCGAACCCAACCCGGGCACCGTCACCGAGCAAGCCGCGAGTTTCATGGAGGCGGTCGAGAGGCAGTCGAGGCCCATGCAAATCAAATAAAACGAGAGACCATGAAAAGAATAAATATATTTTTTTGGAGCGTGATTCTGGGTTCGGCCCTTCTCGCCGTGGCCTGCCGGGAGAAGGACGACTTCGAACGCAGCATATTCGACGTCGAGGACGAAGAACTCAGCCCGACGGGACAGTGGATATACAACTATTTTGTGACCCCGTACAACATCGAGGTGCTTTTCGAGTGGAGGGGACAGGAGACCGACGTGGATATGAACCTCACCCCGCCCGATGTGGCGACCGTCGTGCCGTTCCTCAGGGTTGTGCGCTATGCCTGGATCGATGTCTATCTCGATCTGAACGGCGAGAGGAGGAACGATGTTTTCAAGCCGCTGTTCCCCAAACAGGTGCAGCTTCTGGGCAGCGCGGGTTACCACACCAACGGGACCTCAACGCAGGGAACTGCCGAGGGCGGAAAGAAGCTGATCATGTACAACCTCGACCACTTCGATCCAGTCGACCGCGAGATCGTGAAAGAGTATGTCAGGATCATGCACCACGAGTTCTGCCACCTGCTGAACCAGTTCAAGGAATATCCCATGACATTCAAACAGGTGACGCCGACAAGCTACACGGTGAACTGGTATAACAACAGCGACGAGGATGCGCGCAAGGCGGGACATATTACGCCTTATGCAATGGCCTCGCCCGACGAGGATTTTGTGGAAACACTGGCCATGTATGTGACTAACACGGCCGAAGAATGGGCGAATATGCTGAATGGTGCGGGAAGTTCTGGCGACGGACGCTTGAATATCGAGAGAAAGCTCACCATTGTGCGTACTTATATGGAAGAGAACTTCGATGTGGATATCGATGAACTGCGCGCCTCGGTGATCGCCCGGCTCGATGACATCCACCAGGGCATATATGATGTTGAAGGTCTTAATTAGAAGGGGGATACAGAGATGAAAAAGATATTATTGCTGATTGTGGTCGCCGCGGCGTCGATCGCCTGCAAGCAGGACGACGACAGGATCTTCGATCAAAGTTCGACGGTCCGCGTCAGAGAGGTGCTGGCCGAATGCGCTGTAGCCGTGACCACTCCGGAATTCGGCTGGAAGATGGTCTATATGCCCACTCCCACGGAATATGGCGCCTATACGGTCATGATCGACTTCGTGGACGACAAGAATGTGAGGATGAAAGGCGATTTCTGGGTCACGCTTCTGGACGAGGAGAACAACGTGTACTCTAAAGTGGATACCGAATCGGAATCCACCTATTCGTTCAACGCCTCGCAGGGGCCGGTGCTGAGTTTCGACACCAAATCGGTGATCCACCAGTTGTCCGACCCTTCGGTGTTGCCGTTGGGCGTGGGACTCAAGGGTGAGTTCGAGTTTGTGATCGACGGGATCACGCCCGACTCGCTGGTCTTCACCGGAAAGAAATACGGCCACCGGATCGTTTTCCACAAAGCGACCGAGGAGGATTGGGACAACATGGACACTCTGCGCCGGAACCTTGAGAATCTGGAGCCTGTGCCTAATGCGTCCTATTTCCGCGCGCTGACAATGAACCAGACGGCCCTAAACTTCACCTATCAGCCGGAAAGCCGCACCGCCAGCTATATCTATACCAGCGAGGCGGACAAGAAAGTCCACAGCGGTAAGGTTGGCGTTTACGGTACGTTGGACGGCGTCGGCTTCTCGCCCAAGATCAAAGTCAACGGCGTGGTGTTGGACGGCCTGAAGTACAATCCCGAGACCAACTCATATGAAGCCTCGTCGCCGGGCGTTATAGGCAGGCTTCAGTACAGCGACGAACCTCCGTTCCCGTTCTACAACTCGATAAACGAGATGCAGCGGGGTAGCAACATCGCAGGACTTCCGATGGTCCCCGACTTCAGCCTGTCGAATTTAACACTGGTGCTTCTGAATATACTCTCTGCCGGTATGTACATGTCGCCAGAACTGGCGGGCGGGATTACGGGCAACTATTCGTCCCTGGTGATGGCGGGCATGAAGCAGTTCCGCATGACCTGGGAGCTTGACAACACCGACGGACAGATCATTGGCCCGGACGACGGTGGCGCGTGGGTGGGTTTCTACGGCGATCTGATCGGCCTGGAATCGATCTTCGATCCGAACCAGACGATAGGCGAGAAATTTTCGGTCGATTACAGGCTCAAGGTGACCAAATTGCGCGAGGAAGGCGATCAGGTCAGGTTCGAGATCGTACCCGCCGAGAGGCTGCCGGATGACCTTTCGATGAATGGAAAGCTTGTGAACAACGTCAGATTGCAGCCCAACAGTACTGAGGTGACTATCGAGAATGCGCTGAAGTTCCAGGAAAGCATAGAGGGTACGGCGGGCTTCAACGCGTTTCTGAACTTCATAACGGACGCCGACGGATTTACGGTCGTCCCGGAGTCGGACATGGAGTTCACACTCGTAAGCAAGCGCGACTCGCGGCGGTGGATGAGATTAACGAAAGAGTAACCCAACGTTGGAAAAAGAGAAGAATATGGATAAAGTATATATGATACGCAACAGGTTTTTCCTGCTCCTGCTCGGCGGATTGCTCTGCGTGGGCAATCTGTGGAGTGCGGATGTCCCGGCCGCTTCGGCGGCGGACGAAGCGCTGGCGAGGATGCAGGGTGCGGTGAAGGTCATAAGGGGCGTTGTGGTTGACCAGTCGGGCAAGCCGCTCATCGGGGTGTCGGTATCGTTGAAGGGTACGACCACGGGTACGGCCACCGACGGTAACGGGGCATACACGCTCAATGTTCCCTCGACCGGAACGCACACGATAGTGTTCAGTTACGTGGGTTTCGCCCCGCAGGAGTTTTCCACCGAATCGACGGCCCTCGAAAGGGTGGTCATGCGCGAGACGACCGAGACTATCAAGGAAGTGGTCGTGACTGGCTACCAGACGATCGACCGCAAACTTTTTACGGGTGCGGCCACGCAGGTGAGCATGGCCGATCTGGAATCGGACGGCGCGAACGATATTTCGCGAATGCTTCAGGGTAAGGTCGCGGGTGTGGCCATCCAGAACGTGTCGGGAACATTCGGCGCGGCGCCCAAGATGAAGATACGCGGTTCGTCGTCGATCTTCGGCGAGATGAAGCCGCTGTGGGTGGTCGACGGCGTGGTGCTGGAGGATGTGGTCGAGGTCACGGCCGACGAACTCTCGTCGGGCGACGCGGCGACGCTCATCAGCTCGGCGGTGGCGGGGCTGAACGGCGACGACATCGAGACCTTCCAGGTGCTCAAGGATGCCGCCGCGACGGCGCTATACGGTGCGCGGGCGATGAACGGCGTTATCGTGATCACCACCAAGAAGGGACGCAAGGGTCAACTGAGCATGAACTACTCGGGTGAATTCACCGTCCGTCAGGTGCCTTCTTACCGCGAGTACAACATCATGAACTCCCAGCAGCAGATGGCCGTATATCTCGACCTCGAGAGCAAGGGATGGCTGAACTACGTCGACATTCGCAACGGTGCGAACGGCGGCGTCTACCGCAAAATGTACGACGCGATGAACCAGATGGACGCAGATGGTAACTTCCTTGTGGACAATAGCCCGGAGGGCCGGGCCGCTTTCCTGAAAAAGTATGAGTTCATCAACACCGACTGGTTCCAGACGCTGTTCCGGCCAAGTTTGCAACAGAACCACTCGCTCTCGATCTCGACCGGCTTGGAGAATGCACGCTTCTATGCGTCGCTCAGCTACTTCGGCGACCCGGGATGGTCGCCCACCGACGATGTAGACCGCTTTACGGGTAACGTCAACGCCTCGATCGATATCAAACCGTGGATCACGCTCAACCTGCTGACCAACGCCTCAATGCGTTTGCAGAAGGCGCCGGGCACGCTCTCGCGCACGGTCGACGCCGAGGCGGGTACGATTTCTCGCGCGTTCGATATCAACCCGTTCAGCTACGCGCTCAATTCGAGCCGCGTGCTCAGGCCCTACGACGACGAGGGTAACTATGAATACTACACGATGAACTATGCGCCGTTCAACATCCTCGACGAACTGAACAACAACCAGATCGACATCGAGGTGCTCGACACCCGTTTTCAGGGCGAGTTGGACATAAATCCCAACGAAAAGATCAACATCAAACTGATGGGGTCGGCGCGCTATGTGAAGACGAGCCAGGAGCACAAGACCATGGAGAACTCCAATATGTCGGAGTCCTACCGCGCCGACTACAACTCGGCGGTGGTGGAGGCCAACAGGAACCTCTACCGCGATCCCGACAACCTGTCGGCCGTGCCGCTGGTGGTGCTCCCCAAAGGAGGTTTCTACACCCGCCGCGACAACACCCTTCTGAACTACTACGGCCGCGCGATGGTCAACTATTCCGATGTGTTCAACGACCGCCACAGCCTGAACGTGCTGGCCGGTACCGAGATCAAACACACCTCGCGCGACTACTCCGAGATGTACGGATACGGTATGCAGTACGGCCGCGGCAATGTGCCCTATGTGGACTACCGCATATTGAAGAACGTGATCGAGCGCGGCGCCGGTTATTTCAGCTACACCAACTTCGCCGACCGCTTCTTCGCCGTGTTCGCCAACGCGGGCTACTCGCTCGACGGCAAGTACACGCTGAACGGCACGGTGCGCTACGACGGCTCGAACAAAATGGGCAAGTCTATCACAGCGCGCTGGCTGCCGACATGGAACATCAGCGGTGCGTGGCACGCACGCCAGGAGCGCTTCCTCGAGAACGCCCTTTGGCTCTCGCAGCTCACTTTCCGCGCCACATACGGTCTGACTGCGAACATGGGCCCGGCGACCAACGCGGCTGTGGTCTACCGCAATGCGGTGCCGTTCCGCCCGACCGACTACCGCGAGAACGGTATCTATATTCAGGAACTTGAGAACTCCGACATCACGTGGGAGAAACAGTATGAGTTGAACGTGGGCGTTGACGTGGGCGTGCTGAACAACAGGGTCAGCCTTGTGTTCGATGTCTACAAGCGCAACGGTTTCGACCTGATCGGGCGCATGCGTTCGGCGGGCCTCGGCGGCAAACGCTTCAAAATGGCCAACTACGCCGACATGACCTCGCACGGTTTCGAGTTCACGCTCCATACCAAGAACTTCGACTCCGAGCGGTTCAAGTGGGCGACCAACATCACGTTCTCATATAACGTGAACGAGATCACGAACCTCTACACCAACCCGAGGGTCATCGACCTGCTGCCAGTGGAGGGATACCCGCGCGAGGGCTATCCGGTGCGCGGCCTCTACTCGATACCGTTCCTCGGCCTGAACTCCGAGGGTATGCCGGTGCTGATGAACGAGGACGGCGTGGCGACGGTGGGCGAGGTGAACTTCGAGGAGGTGGAGAAACACGACTTCCTTGTTTACGAAGGGCCGGTCGACCCGAAGATGATCGGCGGCGTGGACAACACGTTCCATTGGAAAGGCTTCAAGGCCGGTATCTTCCTGACCTACCAGTTCGGCAGCAAACTGAGGCTCTATCCGTCGTTCAGTTCGCGCTACTCCGACCTTATGGGTATGGGCCGCGAGTTCGCCGACCGCTGGATGCTCGCGGGCGACGAGAAGGTCACCGACGTTCCGGCGATCCCCACCGTGGCCGACGCCCAGAGGTACCCATATTTGCAGAGGGCGTTCAACGCCTACAACTACTCGACGGTGAGGGTTGCCAGCGGCGACTTCATCCGCCTGAAGGATATCTACTTTACCTACGACCTGCCCAAGAAGTGGCTCGAACCGCTGAAGATCAAGAACGCCTCTTTCCGTGCGGCCGTCTCGAACGTCTGCCTGTTGCTCTCGGACAAGAAGCTCAAGGGGCAGGACCCGGAGTTCGTGCGTTCGGGCGGTGTGGCGCTGCCGGTGCCGAGACAATTTACGTTCACTTTGAAGTTGGGATTCTAAAAACGGCTGAGTACAATGAAAAATATACTATTATTACTTTTCGCGCTTTGTCTGGCCTTCGGGTGCAACGACTACCTTAACGAGGAGCCAGATAACCGCGCTAAGGTGGAGACCCCTGAAGATATTCAGGAGTTGTTGGTGAACGCCTATCCGCAGGCTACCTACCACCTGATCTGCGAGATGATGTCGGACAACGTACGCGACCGCGGCTTCAGCGATAATTGCGTGACGGAGATCACCGACGACGAAATGTATAACTGGAAGGAGGGCACGTCGAGCGACAACGATTCGCCGTTCGCGCTGTGGACGGGGCTCTACGAGGGTATCGCGTCGGCGAACTATGCCATCCGCGTTATCGAAAGCAAGAAGAATTGGGAGGACTATCGTCCGGCACTGGGCGAGGCGCTGCTTTGCCGCGCGTTCAACCACTTCATCCTGCTGCAACTCTGGGCCGAGGCCTACGATCCGGCAACGGCGGAAACGGCGATGGGGATCCCATACGTGACTGAGCCCGAGACCGAGGCGATCAAACAGTATGCGCGTAACACGATGGCCGAGACTGTCGCGCTGATGGAGGCCGATATCCGCCGCGGGCTGGGGATGATCGACGACAGGGTCTACAAACAGCCGAAGTTCCACTTCACCAAGCGTGCGGCCCATGCCTTCGCCACGAAATTCTACGCCTATCTGGGGACCGAATGGCAGAGGGTGCTCGACCACTCGCTGCAAGCCGTACCCGAGGATTTCACCACGGAGTTGAGGGACCACAACGCGGCGTGGATTGCCGCCGACGGCGACGAATACACCCAGGCGAGGAACTACACCGACCCGGGTAACCGTGCGATCCTGCTCTCGGTTTGCGTGCCGACCTACTATAACGACATCTATGCGCGTTGCCCGATCTCGAACTCGCGCTACGTCCTGACGCCGGCCCTTTCGTCGGAAGTCTTCTGGGGTGGCAAGGGTTCGGAGCTGGCGGGGCCGTGGGTCTACCGCGGGCGAATGATCTACGGACAGTCGCAGGAAACGTTTATCTCGACGATGAAGAACTACGCCTATTTCAAAGCCGTTTCGGCGACGTCGAATACCGGTATGACCCATGTCAACGAGCCTATGCTCACGGTCGAAGACGTGGTGTTCCACAGAATGGAAGCCCACATCATGATGGGCGACACCACGAGGTTCCTGCGCGACATGAACAGGTATCTTCCCACCCGCGTTTCCCAGACGAGCAATAACAATTCGGTCTCGATGCGCAACCCGAAAAACAACTCCCTCGTGGAACTGTTCAGCGGCAACGGATTGGACGATATGTGGCTCGCACCGTGGTACAAAGAGGAACTGGAAGCCGATGAACTCAAGATGGCCGGAATGATGGCCGTCGTGGCGGCGCGCCGCGTGGAGTTTGTTCAGGAGGGCCAGAGGTGGTTCGACATTAAGAGGTTCCACCTGCCGGTGACGCATTACAGCCATTGGGACCGTGTGCAGATGAGGCTCGAAAGGGACGACCCGCGAAGGGTGATCCAGGTGCCGCAGGAGGCACAGAAAGTGGGCGTCGAAGCATGGCCGCGCGACTAATGAATATAAAATAGCGATGATTATGAGAAAATATATTGCAACGGTCGTTGTGTCTCTGGTGCTGTTCGGATGCGGCGATAAGGAGAAATTCTACCCGTCGATCATATCCACCGAACCGGAGTACAAATCCGAGCTCGACAAATGGATCGACAGCGAGTACGGGATCTATAATATAGACGTACTCTACAAATGGGACGATTTCAAAACCAATCAGGAGTATGAACTGGTGCCGGTTCAGGAAAAAATGGTGCAGCCCTGTCTGGAAGTAATCCAGCAGGTGTGGATGAATCCCTATCTGGCGCAGGATAACGAGAAAAGGACATTCTTCAAAGCGACGTGCCCGAAACAGTTGGTGTTGCTGGGCAGCGCGGTATATCAGGAAAGCGGTAGCAACGTTATCGGCGAAACGGCGCAGGGTAACAGCATCACGCTCTATAACCTGAACCATCAGGACCCGACTGACAACAAGGTCGTGGAGGATTACGCCCAGGTATTCCATCATGAGTTCGCGCATATCCTGCACCAGAACGTGGACTACCCCGTCAACTATGAAGCGCTTTCCGGTAGCAACTACACTTCCGACTGGCAAGCGGTCGTGACGGAAGACGCCCAGGACTTGGGTTTCATAACGCCATACGCTATGGAGAGTCCGAACGAGGACTTCGCCGAGATGGTGTCGAACTTTATCGTAACAGCCCCCGCTGCATGGGAGGCCTATATGATAAACACTTCCTACCGGTCGCCGGTGGGATACAATATCCTCAGACAGAAGGAGGCGATAGTGATCCAGTACATGCAGGCAGTTTGGGGGATCGACCTGTACAGGCTGCGTGACGACGTGCAGGCCGCGATCAATAAGTACAAGGAAGGAAACCTGCCGGTGGAACCCTAATCATACAAGGACAAGATTATGAAAAGTTTTAATATCAAAAGGGGAATATTCTGGGGCCTGACCGCCTTCCTGCTGTGCGGCTGCAAGGTGGTCGACGACGCGGCGTTCGACGATATCTCGACGCAGCGTATTATGGACTACATCGAAGACTGCGACGCTGTTCTGGGCGAGGCTCCGAACGGTTGGAAACTGGTCTACTATCCCGACGCTACGCAATACGGCGCCTATACCTTCCTGATGGACTTCGACCGGGAGACCAATGCGGTGCGGATGGTCTGGGACGGGAACGAGGAGTCTTCCGTGAGCACCTATTCGTTCAATACGTCGCAGGGCCCGGTGCTGAACTTCGACACCTATTCGGTGCTCCACCTATTGTCCGATCCCAACCCCGACGTGTTGGGCGGCAAGGCCGGACTGGGCTACAACGGTGAGTACGAATTCGTGATCAAGGGTGTATCGGAGGACAAGAGCGAGATATACCTTGAGACTAAAAAGGGAAGACTTCCGGTGACGATCGTCCGCGCCACGGCCGGGGATTGGGAGAGGCACGGGGAGTGCATCGAAATGCAGGGGCGCTTCGTGACCGATCAGGCAGCCCATCAGAGGTTCTACCGCTATATCGAGATCGACGGCCAAAGCGCGCTGTTCTTTTACAGCCCGGGCATGAGGATGGCCTATGTCGCATACGCGGAAAGCGAGACCGCGACCAAGGCGCTCAAATTACCCTACCAGATCACGCCCGAGGGGATACGTTTCAGCGAAGAGGTGACTTTCGCGGGAGTGACCTTCGAGGGTTTCTCTATTGACGAAGGCGGAACTTTGTCGCTGCTCGACCCTTCGTCCGATGCCACGGTGGCGTTCACCGGAGCTGCGTCGAACAGCGAGAGGAGCAGGCTGAAGTTCTGGGGCTCGGTCGAATCGTCGTCGATGGCGAACGACGGGTTCAATATGGTCGACCACGGTATGGAAATCAATAATCTGTTCACCGAAGCGAACGACCCCGAAGCGGCCGTCCCGAGAACTTTGAAGGAGATCCGTTTCTACTGGAACCTTCAGGGTATGGTCGGCGGCGAAATCTACCTTCAGGTACCCCGCGGTTCGGTGAAGTACGCACGGCAGTGGGACAACCGCCGCGGCGAGGACATAAATGACACGGTCGGCGACCAGATATTGATGACCCAGGGCAATCTGGGGGCAACCGTAGCCCAGGGCGCGACGGACCAGAATACACACAACTGGTTCAGTCTGACTCCCGGCTATGGCTTGGCCGGAGGTACGCTGGGAAGCCACTTCCTGGCGGAAGGCGGCCATACGGTGATAGATTTCGGTGGACAGATGGTCATGATCCGCAACAGCGACAACCGCGCGTGGGCTCTGTACAGCCCCAAAGAAAATTTAAATTAATACGGGGGAGATTATGAGAAAGTTTAGTATATTTTTATTGTGCCTGCTTATGGCTGCGGGGTGTAAACAGGTCGACGACACGCTGAAAAAGGTGTCGATCGACGACCTCGAGGTCACCGATGTGAACATCGTCGTTCCCTCGTCGGGAAGGACGGAGAGTACGATCGTCACCACGAGCTATCCGTGGAGTGTGGAGGGAACCGACGGCTGGTGTAAAGTCCTGACCCGAAGCGGCTCGGCCGGAACCTCGACCATACTGTTCGAGGTCGAACCGAACGAAACGTATGAAGACCGAAGCGCGAACTTCACCATCGTTTCCGGTGAAAAGCGCACGGTGGTCGAGGTGTGGCAGAAACAGATGGACGCCGTGCTGTTCGACCGCCAGATATTCGACAATATCCGGATGGAGGGCGACGAAATAGCTGTGAACGTCGCTGCGAACATCGACTATCGCGTGTGGGTCGAGGAGTCGGCGCAGAAGTGGATCACCCAATTGTCGGGTACGACGCCCGCCCCGGGCGAAGACCCGCTGGTGGGAAGCACGGTCAGGTTCAGGATCGGGAAGACCGAGGAATGGAACGGACGCGAGGGCAAGATCTATTTCATCAAGAAGGACGACGACCGCGTGTACGAGGCCGTGACCGTGTTCCAGGTGCAGCACGACTGGGTCGTATTGAACCGCACCTATATCAGGGCTTCGATGGAGGGACAGCAGGGCATCGAGGTTACGCTGCGCTCGAATGTCGACTACAGCGCCAAGGTGGTCGACGCGGGAAACCATAGCTGGCTCACGGTCGAACCTTCGAGCAGGGCCAACGTATACCTGTTGAACGTCGCCCCATATCCCGACCCCGAGGGTGCGCCGGAAGGCGATCTTCGCAATGCGTTCGTCGAGTTTGCTGATGTGAACAGCGGCGGGTATGCTAAAAGTACGGTGGAAGTGAGCCAGATCAACGGCGAGTTGATCTATTTCCTGGGTACGCTGGAGAGGGAACTGCCCGTCGAGGGCGGTGAGGTGGAACTGATCGCCGAGGAGAACCTCGACGCTTTCGAACTCGTGATCCCGAACTACGCGAAGTCGTGGATATCGATCGTTCCGGCCGACGGTGGCGGAGGCGGAACGAGGGCGCCCATGCTGCATCACGTATTCAAACTCAAAGTGGACGAGAACCCATCGGATATGGCGCCGAGGATGGCTGAGGTCTATGTCCGCGGCCGCTCGCCGCTCGACCCGAACGAGGTGATGGAGAGCGAGAGGATAACTATCCGGCAGGACGGGCGCCTCGTTTTCGACAATTATGTGGATCTGCTCACAAAGCTCCAGTTGGATATGGACTTCAAGCATAACAACTGGCCGATTATGGTCGATGGTAAACCAAATGCCAATCCCACCTTTACCGGCTTCACCGTGAGCGGTGGCAGGGTGACCGGGATGAATCTGTTCTCGACGACGGCAGTGGAAATGAAAAAACCCATATTGCCTGAATATATTGGCGACCTGAAAGACCTGACCACGATCACCATCGGCGCCAACATAAAGGGCCCGTTGCCCAAGTCGATAGGCGCGCTGCCCAATCTGACTACATTGACGATAAACAATAGCAGGCGGAGTGACAACGGTGGCGGCGGTTTCGACAAGATACCAGCAGAGTGGGGACAGTTGCACAAGACGCTGAAATCGCTCACTATCAGTCACAATTTCACAGACTCGCTCACTGCAGGTGTAACCACTCCGGGAGACATACTCGACTGGGTGGGCGATCTTGAGAGCCTCACGACGCTCACGGTCAACACAACCAACTACAACTGTCCGATGCCCGAGTCGTGGAAGAACCTGAAGAAGCTGACTTCGCTGACGATCAACGGCACCGGATTTACCGACGTCGAGGCGCTCGCAGGAATGGAGTCGCTCACCACGCTCAGTTTCACCAACATACCGATCACCGACCTGCCAGACCTGAGCAAACTGACACAACTGAAGACGGTGACCCTCGCCAACTGCGCGGGTATCACCAAAGTGCCGCAGTCGCTGCTCAGAGTCGCTTCGCTGACGTCGCTGACCATAAGCACACCGAAAGTTGCGCGCATCGACGACGTAGACTGGTCGGCCCTCGTCAATCTTCAAACGCTCTCGATCGCGGGTACATCATCTGCCCGTGGTCCGATGGTCGGTAACCTTGCTCCGAGCATGAGCGATCTGACGGCGCTGAAAACCTTGACACTGAATTACAACAACCTGTCCGGCGACCTCGTGGACATATTCGCAGGAAAGAGCCTCACGAGCATTAACCTGAGCAACAATCCCGAGTTGACAGGTGCGATACCTGCATCGCTGGGAAACAGTCCGCTCTCCACGTTCAATATCGATTATACCAAGATATCGCGTGTAGAGGACGGTGCTCTGGCGAGCTTCAACAACACCCAACTCAATATCAGGAATACAAGTTTGGAATCGTTCCCCTCGGATATCGTTACCAATACGAGGATCACGACGATTAACCTCAATGACAACCAGATATCGGAGTCGATACCCGCGGGGCTGTCCAACAGGACGAACCTTGTGTCGATCAACTTCTCGAACAACCGGATCGCCGGTTCGATACCCAACATAAGCAATTGGACGGGAGTGACGTCGCTAAACCTGTCGAACAATCAGATAGGAGGAAAGCTGCCTGTCGGAATAGGGTCGCTGGCAAAGATACTGACACTCGACCTGTCGTTTAACCAGATCGAAGGAGCGATCCCCGCCGAGATCGAGAAACTGGGGTCGGGGATTACAGACGCCCTCACGGTTCTCTACCTGAACGACAACAAACTCTCGGGTAATCTGCCCGCAGGCTTCAACAGGATGTACGGTACACCCGTAGTGGGAGTGAAGAATGGCAATAGAAGCATCTATCTGCAAAACAACCAGTTGACAGGCCCGTTGCCGGATATGAGCCATATGATTTTGTATAATATCGACCTGCGCAACAACAACTTCTCCGGTGCAGTGACGGTCGGTATTCTCGGAGGAACGGGAACGAGTGCTTATGGCAATATCTACTCGTTCGGACGGAGCGGTGCCGAATTGATACCGCGCGACATCTGCGTGCTGTTCCTGAGCGGGAACCAACTGACAGGGGTGATACCCGGAGATCTCAAAACATGGATCTTAGGCCGTGAAAGAGCCAACTATACTTCGCCCGCCCAGAACTGGAGAACGAACATACTCCCGCAGCAGGGCGGAAAATCACTGACAATGGAGTAACGAACAAAAAAACGAAAAGCCATGAAAAAATTATTAGCAGGAGCATTAGCGATATTTGCGCTGGCGATCGTATCGTGCGATACCGTCGATGAGTTCGTGCCTCCATACGTTCCATCGGTCGACGGCGGCGAACTGCCCGCACTCAATGTACCAAAGAGCCTCTCGATCGCCGTCAACGAGGGACGATGGGTGGTGCTCGCATGGACGGGCGACGAGACCGCGACCCGCTACGAAGTGGAAGTCTCGCCTCAGGGCGGGGAAACCAGAACGCTCCCGACCGAGAGTACGTCGGTGGGCTTCTACGATCTGGCCGACGTGACCAACCATACGTGGAGGGTGCGCGCCAAGAGAGGCGAGGAATTCTCGGAGTGGGTGGTAGGCACGGCGTTTACCACCAAAACGTTCACCGACCCGCGTACTGACTACATCGGATCGTGGAGGCTGAACGGTGAGGCATGGGACCTGGGTGCGAACTTCTCCACCTCGGGGATGTTGGGCCAGTCGTCGGATATCGACCTCTCGCAACTCGAAGAAATGCTTCCGATCGACATCCTCAACGAACTCATCGGGGTCGCGACATTCACCCTCGAGGAGGGTACCATTGTCGATCCCACCTACTCGCAACTGATGATCGGCCTCAGCGCGCTGGAGGAGTTCGTCGAACTGCCGTACAGCTACACCGCGATGCAGCTCAATACGTTCAACGGCAGGTTGGCGATGGCGCAGAACCTCGACCAGACGATCCCCTACCCGGGGCCGCTGCCAATACCCGTTTCCGATATCCCGTTCCTTTCGGACATGATCGGCGGAGGCTCCATTCCCAACCTTAACCTGGAGAACCTCGATATGGATATCACGAAATTGAGCATGAGACTGTCGAGGCTGAATCTGGAACTCGGGCCGTTGAACAGGGAGGCGACGCCCTACACGATGGCTTTCGTGGGCAGCATACATGTCGACATTTTCATCGAGACGAACGTAGCCTTTGCGAATCCGTTAATCGACGCGGCGAGACCACAGATTAGCCTAACATTTACATCGAGTGTGAGTAAGCAATAGAAAAACCGCGAGGGCCGCGCGGTGCCTCCCGTCGCAGTGGCGGCAGGTACCGCGCGGTTGCCCCCAACCACCAATATTTTAGTTATATAACAGTTCAGTGTAACACAGGGCCCGTCTCGAAGCAAAGTTTCGAGACGGTTTTTTTATGCCTATCGTCGATCGAAGCGTCACCCGGAGGGAGCAGTCGCGGCGAGATACCGTTTCAAAACGGAATTATAGTTTTGCTTATGCAAAACCCACGTTATTTAATTAAATTTATAATTATATTTGTGTATAGGTTAATACGTGAAAACAACTGGTCGTTCGGAATCGGAACGCCTAAAAAAAGGCGACAGGGAAGCTTTTCGAGAGCTTTTCAGTCGGGTTTATGTGCCCATGGTCCAGAGGGCCGCATTTTGGGTAAACAGTGTGGATGCGGCCGAGGATATCGTTCAGGAGATCTTCGTTCGGGCGTGGAAAAGCAGGCAGAAATTCGAAGGAGTAGCCAATGTCGAGGCCTATCTGATGCGTTGGCTGAAAAACGACAGCCTGAACTACATTAAGCGCTAGTCGATCGCCGATAAGTATCTTGCCAAATACATGACCGACGAGATCTCGGTCAATGACGCCGATCCCGAACCGTACATAGCTGCAATATCCCGACTTTTATGTCAGTTGCCCGAGAAACGCCGCCTGGTACTGGAACTGAGCGTCTTCGACTCCATGTCGTATCCCGAGATCGCGGCCCGGCTCGGTATATCTGTAAACACTGTGAAGGATCATGTGAAAAAGGCATACGCATTTCTGCGCGAGCAATCCGGTTCGATACCCTATCCGCCTTAGCGGTTGCATTGTTCTCAAAACGCAGGTTATATTTTGCCATCTCTCGCTTCACGCTTTGAGATGACACACTGCGTGTATTTCAATTTAAATTCTAAAACTTCACGGAAATTCACTTTTCGAGCCACCCTGTTTTTGAGGCCCGATTGTCAATATTATAGTTACGGTGCAGATAACCCATTTTATGAAAGAGGATATAGAAGATATCGTCCTCGCCAAATTGGCAGGGCAGGAACTCGAACGGGACGGGACGGAACGGTTCGACCTGTGGTATGCGGAAGAGGCCAACCGGCAGCGGTACGAGTCGCTGCTCCGGATGAGGTCGGGCATCGTGGCTTCGCGCGGCGCCGGTGTCGACGCTGGGAAAGCATGGAGAAATGTCTACTCACGTATGCCGCGGCAGTCGGCCCGCAGGCGAATTATGCGCTATGCCGCGGCGATCGCGATCCCTCTGTTGGTTGCGGTGGGCTATCTGGCATATCGCAGCCAGGAGGAGGCGATCGTCGTGAAGCCCGGAGAGGGGCGTGCATTCTTTTCATCTTCGAGCGGCCGCGAGTATCTTCTTACCGATGCGGCAGAGACCGCGTTCGACGACAAGGGGGAGATAAAGGTGTATGGCAATCCCGAGGCAAAGAGCCATTTTTCCGGATCTGCCGAAAGCAAAGGCGTGATAAACACGATAGCTGTACCGCGCGGGGGCCACTGGAACGTTGTGCTGGACGATGGTTCGCAGGTGTGGCTTAATTGTGAGTCCACGCTGAAGTTCCCGCACTGTTTCGATAGAGGGCGGCGCGTGGTCGAACTCGAAGGCGAAGCCTACTTCCGGATAGCGAAGGACGAAGGGCGGCCTTTCATTGTCCAAACGCGCGATTACGATATCGAGGTGACGGGAACCGAATTCAACGTCAACAGCTATTCGCCCAATTCCACGTCGACGACACTGGTTGAGGGCGGTGTGAAGATAGAGCTCGACGGCGCGGCCAATATACTCACGCCTGGCTGCCGGGCCGTTATGACCGGGAACGGCATAATGGTCGAAGAGGTCGAAGTGGATAAATATCTGGCATGGCGCAGCGACGAGTTCCTCTACCGCCAAACATCGCTCGATAAGATAGTCGACGATCTTGCGCGCTGGTACGACATTGATATTGTATGGAAGGACGATAGTGCGCGCGAAAACCTGTTTACGGCCGGTTTCAGCCGCTCTTCAGAACTGTCCGCGATACTCGATGTACTCGAAAAAACCAATAGTATAGACATGACACTCAAAGGACGCACACTGACGATAAGGGATGTGTAACAACAGATAGACACGAAAAACCGGAAGGCGCTTCCAACACCTCCCGGCAGATCGAACCAAGGCCACAGCTTCTCCAAACCATTAACCTTTAATTCATCATGCAAAGATATGAAATCTTTTACTAATCCGCTAATCATACTCATGATTAGAGTAAAGTTCGTTCTTGTCGTAATGCTGCTCGGTGTATCCGGTACTTACGCACGCGTGTGGTCGCAGGACTCACGCATGAATGTCAAAGCAGAAAACGTCGACCTCGTCGAGTTTTTCGGGATACTCCAACAAAAGACAGACCTGCAATTCGTATTCAACCACAAGAACGTGCAAAGTTACACGGTACGTGTCGATGTGGAGGACAAGACCTTGTCGGAGGTACTCGACATCGCTCTGAAAGGAAAGCCGCTCAAATATGAAATAACGGACACCCATGTGATAATCTCGAACTCGGAGGTAGTTGTCACTGGACGTCAGGCCCCATCGGCCCGGATCACCGTCTCGGGCACGGTCGTCGACACCGACAATAAGCCTTTGGCAGGCGTCTCGGTCGTGGTGAAAGGCACGAATACGGGGATTGCGACCGACGTCAACGGCAGGTTCACACTCTCCTTCGCCCGTGGAGCCGGAAACGCGCTTGTGCTCACGATGGTCGGCAAAGAGACCATGGAAGTGACGATCGACAACCGCCGGCAGTTCGAGATCACTATGAGGGAGTCGGCGACCAATATACAGGAAGTGGTCGCCTTGGGTTATTTCGAGCAGGACAAACGGAAACTGACGAGCGATATCACCACCCTGAAAATGGACGATATCATGCAGCCGGGTACCGCCACGCTCGACCAGATGCTCGAAGGCCGCGTCCCGGGTCTGATATATATGCAAAACTCGGGACAGGTGGGTGCGACCCCGAAACTCAAGATCAGGGGAACTACCACATTGTTGGGTTCCACAGCCCCTTTGTGGGTGTTGGACGGAGTGATCTTGGAGGATCCGGTGAACGTCGACCCCTCCCAGATCAACGACCTCGACTTTGTGAACCTGCTTGGTAACGCCATCTCCGGCCTGAACCCGAACGACATCGAGCAGATCGACGTGCTGAAAGACGCCTCGGCCACGGCTATCTATGGCCCGAGGGCTTCCAATGGTGTGATCGTGATCACCACGAAAAAGGGGCGTACGGGAGCGCCTTCCATCTCGTACAGCCTGACGGGGACTTTCCGCCAGCGTCCGCGCTACACGGACAAGTCGGTGAACGTGATGAACTCCATGGAGCGTATAGACTATTCCCGCGAGGCCATCCAGCAGGGATGGCGGATCCCGTCCCTGCCTGCATGGGTAGGTTACGAGGCCGCCTACTCCGATTTTTTGGACAACACCATTACCTACGACGAATTTGTGGCAAGGGTGTCCCAAATGGAGATGGCGAACACCGACTGGCTGAGCCTTCTGCTCCAGGATACCTATTCGCATAATCATTCGCTGAGCGTCTCGGGCGGAACCGACCATATCAATTATTACACCTCTCTGGGCTACATGGACGAAAGGGGTAACGCGAAAGGCGAGCAAAACAAGCGTTACACGGCGTTGGTCAACCTGAATATGAAGTATGCCAAATGGGAGATACGTTTCGGGCTGAACGGCAACATGCAAAAGAGGAAGTACACCCCGAGCGCGGTGAACCTTGCCAACTATGCCTACAACACCGCCCGTACCATACCCGCCTATACAGACGAGGGTGATTATATGTTTTATTCCAGAAATCCGGGCGATCAACACAGGTCTGGGTTCAACATCCTGCACGAAATGGAGAACTCGTCGAACCGAATCAACACGGATCAGTTGGGAATGCAGCTGGGGCTGCGCTATAACATAACTCCTTGGCTTAAAACCGACCTCACCTTTGCGTACAATGTATCCCACACGAACGACGAGACGTGGTACGGGATGGATTCCTACTATGTGCTGCGCCAAAGGATGATAGTAGTCAACGACGGCCCCACCTATAAAGCGGGAGAACAAAACACAGCTAAGGCCGTAAATATAAACGGAGGGGAGATTAAGCTGAACAACACCCAGAACGAGAACTACAACCTCCGTGGGATGGTCACGTTCAACAAGGCGCTGAACGACGAACAATTCCTGACCGCCCACCTTATCGGCGAGATGAGGGAATCGAAATATACCGGTTACGGCAGGACCCTCAGGAATTACCACAAAGACCGAGGAATGATGATCGACACGTGGGATGTGGAGAAGTATCCTGAATTTACCCAGTGGGCATCGACGCCGGATGCCCAAGGCAAGTTCGCGGATAACCTGACCCGTCAGTTGGCGACGATCCTGTCCGCGTCGTGGTCATACAGAAACTCGTATATATTGAACGGCAACATGCGCATGGACTGGTCGAACAAGTTCGGGGACCGCAGCCGCGACAAGTTCCTTCCGATCTGGTCGGTATCGGGCCGTTGGAACATGCACGAGAATATCCTGAGCGGGGTGAAATGGGTGAATACCCTGGCCTTGAAAATGTCTTTCGGCTATCAGGGCAACATGTCGAATTCGGAGTCTCCGAGGCTTGTCATGAGATATGGACTGGCCGATCCCGATTTCGGCACGCAATATTCCGAGATACAGAATTTCCCCAACCCTTTTCTGAAGTGGGAAAAGACCTCCAACATCAACGCGAGCATCGAGTTCTCGCTGTTCGGCGACAGGTTGGTGGGTAATCTCGGATATTGGTACCGCCACACGAGCAATGCGTTCAAAAAAGAGACGGTATCCATGTTTACCGGCCGGAGGGAATACACGGTGAACTCCGGTACGCTGATAAACCAGGGTCCCGACCTGACATTCAGGTTCACCCCGATCAATAATATGCTCAACAGGGCTACGTCGTCGCTGTCGGCCGACGGGGAACGCCGCGGCTTCCGTTGGAGGATGGAGCCCAATTTCGGCGCCGTGTTCAACCAACTGTACGATAAAGTTAAACCGAAAGACAAGATATTGCAGGATGACGAAGATATCACATGGATGGATTATTTGAATGGCAACGTATATATTTCCGGGCGTCCGGTGAACAGTTTTTACAGTTTCCGTTTCAAGGGCCTGAACCACGAGACCGGAGCGCCTGAATTCTACGGCACCGAATACCAGTTCCAGAAAACGGATGCGAACGGTAATCCCATGTTCAACGAGAAAGGCGATCCCATTATGGTAGATTGGGTGGATGTCTACACCACCATGAGCAAACGCGATGTGTGGGAAAGGTTCCTTGTACGTTCCGGCCCCCGCGAACCGTTCCTTCAGGGCAGCATTTCCAACTCGTTCGAGTATAACAATTTCGCGCTCTCTTTCAATCTGGCTTACAGCATCGGGGCCAAGATACGTCTGTTCAAAATGTATGCGAGCGGCGGGTCGCTTCCCTCTCCTGACAAGAACATGCGCCGGGAATGGGCCGACCGCTGGCGTGTGCCCGGAGACGAGAAACACACAAATATCCCCGGGATCGTGGGAGGTGATACGTATGCGAATATGAGCAAGCCGTGGTTCTCCTCCTCGTTTTCCTACCACTGGGCTTTCAAGGATCTCGATTATTGGCAAATGTACGACAATTCTGACCTGCGGGTCGCTTCGGGCGACTACCTGAAACTTTCCAGCATGCAGTTGCGCTACATAGTCCCGGAAAATCTATGCAAGCGCCTTTCCGTACAATCGGCCTATCTGGCTGTCAGCGGTACGAACCTGTTCACCCTTTGCAGCAAAGATCTGGTTGGGCAGGACCCTTCACAGTCCGGCACTTCGACGCTGGTCAACATCTCTGTCCGGCCGACCTATTCCTTAACACTGAATGTAACGTTTTAACACAGGAAAAACATGAAACATAAAATTATCTGTCTGTTGATCGCCCTGTTGTGCCTGTCGGGCACGGGGTGCGGCGATTATCTGAAAGAATACTCGCGCGAGCTGGCATACGCCTCCTCGTGGGAGGATCTCGACGAACTGTTGATAGGAAGTGGATATATACGGCGCGGGATGGAGGAACCTTCCGTGACGGGCCAGTATTTTCCTTTCATTTACGTTATGGACGACGATGCGGAAGAAGTGATCTCGGCACTTGGGGCTAACCCGAGTACCTACTCTAGCTGCTATGTGTCGTATCTGCGCAACGCCGCCACGTGGCAGCCGATTCCTTATGTCCGGTCTTTTGCCAATTCCTACACAGAATGGGAAGACTCGACCCCTCAGAGGTTATATGAATTGATCGCCAACTTAAACGTGATTTCACGCTGGGTCGACGAATTTGAGAACGATCCGGTCGAAGAAAAGATGCGGCTCAGGGGGGAATCACAGTTCCTGCGCGCCTATTACTATCTGATGCTGAGCAATCTCTATGGTTGGGCCTACGACCCTGCGAACGACGGCGCCGATCTGAGCGTGCCGCTGAAGACCAGCGAATGGATCACGAATGAGAAATTCTCACGTGCGACGATAAAGGACGTGTACGGTACGATCACGCGTGACCTCGAAAATGCATGCCTGAACCTGAAACATGTGGAACAGCCCAATTTCTACCGCGCGAGCAGCTTGGCGTCGCATATTTTAGCGAGCCGTGTCTATCTCTACATGGAGGATTATGACAACGTGATCACCCATTGCGACGCCGCCCTTGACATGGGGTGCCCGCTGTCCGACCTGAATACATACGTCACCGGGCCGACGATGCTCGACCGGACTTTCCTGATGGATCCGTCCAATCCGGAGATTGTGTTCACGATGGGTCTTGTCGTATCATCGAGGTTTCTGACAGGCCAGAATTATTACAGGCTGCATGGATCGTATGTGCTTTCCGACGACCTGCTGAGCGAGTTCAGGGATGACGCTGAGGTGAAAGACACCCGCATAACCACCTATTTCAAGTCCCACGCCAGGATACCGAGCCTCTACGGTCTTATTAAGAATATCGACTATTCGGTGTACACCCTGCGCGGCCGTTCGAGAGTGTACGATACATTCCTGCTTCGCACGGTGGAGGTATATCTTAATAAAGCGGAAGCACAGGCCATGAAAGGCGATCTGTCGGGTGCCACTGCAACGTTGCTGCCGCTGTTGGAAACCCGTTACGCTGCCGGAATGCTGCCCCGGACGGCTTCGCTCGGAGAGAAGGAGTTGGTTGACTTCATTCGTTCGGAGCGCCGCCGAGAACTCTGTTTCGAGGGCCATCGTTGGCCCGACCTGAAACGTTATGCCGTCAACAGCAAATATCCGCTGAAGAAATCAATTACGCACAGGGTCGTCGATGCCAATAACAATACGCTCGGAACCTACACCCTGAAGCCCTATGGCGAGGACGAAGGTTGGATCATGCCCCTGCCCGAAAGGGAGATCGAATTCAACACCATAACGGATAAGTCGACCGGGGTAGTGATGCCGCTTCTTGAAAATCCGAACCGTCCCGATCGACCGATGGACGTTACAAAGTGACGTGCACGTTAATATCTTTAAAATGAGAATTATGTTAAAAAAGCAGTTAATATACGTGCTTTGCGGCAGCCTGTCGCTTATGTTCGGCTGTGGCAAAGGAGAGGAAGCCGTTACCTCCCCGTCCTACAAGGATGTGAATTGGTTCGTGATCCCGGATAAACCGGGGGAGTTCAACCAATTGGCATACGGGATCTACAATGAATCGGGAATCCCCATTTTCGTCAACGACATCCTGGGCGAAGAGTATTACGCCAAGGATAAGGACGGGAATCCCATATTACGCACGGAGACATTCAATATTACGTATGTCCTGTTCGGACTCACGGGTGACCAGGACGAGTTTGCATCCATTATGGAGGTCAGGGAGTGCAACGACGAGGCCGCCCAGGTAAAAGCCGCTAAGGCGATACGGGATAAGGTCATACCCCGCATTCCCCCGCTCGGAGGCATGTGCCCCAAGTGCTACTTTTTGGTGGACTCGATCGTGGATAATACCAAACCGGGTTACGTGTTGGCGAAAACCGTGCATTCTGCGGTGAAGGGCGTCGTTGTCGGAGATATGGACAAGATACTGAAGATGACCGGCGATGAACTCGATGTGTGGTGCGGGAAAGTGATCGGCGTAAAACAGGTGAACTGGATAAGGAATAATTGCGATCTGGCGGAATTCTATGACATTACGCGTGAAGGCGCGCCGGGGGCGTTGACATGGTACGACCTGAACTATACCGTCGACAACTCTGAGTATGCGCAGTTGGACGACATCCTGCAACTTGCCGGAATGTTTGGTTTGCGCCTCGATACGCCCGAGCGGCGCATCACGCTGAACGAAGAAGGCGATATTCTCAACTATGTGGCGAGGGTGTACGTTTACCGGGGGCGGGAACAGGAGTTCTATGATAAATACGGGCAGTTGGACCAGGCGTTCCATAACATTCACGGGGTCAATAACAAAGTGGTCTACAAATATGAATTGATGAAGGAATATGTGGCCGCATTCGAGTTGGCATATAACGTTAAAAAGATCAACTGGTAGCCGCTGTTACCTGAAAGAATAAACCCAAAATAAAATGAAAAAGTTATTTACGACCGTCGTGGCCGCATTTCTCACATTGTGTGTATGCAATGCGCAAAACGGGTACAGGATCGAAGGCAGCATAAGCAATTACTCGGAAGGGAAAATGTGCCTCGTGTCACGTGGCGACACCCTTGCGAGGGCCGAACTGAAAGGCGGCAGATTCGAGATGACAGGAAAAGTGGATGAGCCCACGCTCGCCTATATCTATGTAGAGGGCGAGAGCAAACCGGCGCCCGTTTTTCTGGAGAACACGAATTTCACGGTTGAAATAGATCTGGATGCCGTTTATTCGGGCAAGATAGAGGGTGGGTACGAACAGTCCCTGTTTTCCGCCTTCAACGCTATCGACATGGGGATAATACGCAAAAGGGGAGACCTCAACACCCGGTTGCAGCAGGCCACGAGCCAGGCCGAGGCCGACTCCATCCAGATCATCCTGCTCGGACTGATGCGCGAACAGCAGGACGAGGAGAATGAGCTGATCAGGGCGAACCCCGACGCTTCGGCTTCGGCCCAACTGATCACCAAGTTCATGAACATATATAATCTGAACTTCGTGAAGCTGCGGTACGGTTTGCTCTCCGACAAGGCGAAGGCGACGAGGTACGGTAAACTCGTCGGACAGCATATCGAAGCAAGGGAAAGGACCGAGATCGGCGTCGTCGCTCCCGATTTTACGCTCACCGACGCCGACGGGAATACGTTCAGAATGTCCGACGTCAAAGCCAAGGTGAAAGTGCTCATGTTCTGGAAACCATCCGATTCGCGGTACAGCGATGCGAGCAGGCTTGTGCTCAGGACGTACGAGAAATTTCACGACAAGGGCATGGAGGTCATAAGCATTTCCAGAGAGGACGGCTACGACGACTGGGTCGGGGTAGTGCGCAAGGACGGTTTCCCGTGGAAACAGGGATTCGACTGGAAGGACGGATATTCACAGGCCATGTACCTCTATGGAGGATACGATCAGAACGGTGCGCGGCTCCGCTATCTCTATGTGTTGGATGAGAACAACAAGATCCTGTATATCAATGTGTCGCAAAAAGACATACAGCAGTGCATGGAGAGTTTGTTGGATTGAATTTCAACTACTTAGTGAATTTTTTAACCTCAAACTAAATTTAAGCTCATGAAAAAAGTATTACTACTTGCCCTTGCCGGGTTAGTTGCAACGGGCATGATCGCTTGCAAAAAAGAGTCGGACGGGAAAATCACATTGAACCCCGCGTCTCTTACGTTCGAGTATGGGGACGAGGCGAAAACCGTGACGGTCAGCGGAAAGAATTGGAAAATATTGCCCGGATACGAGGAATGGATCACCGTGGAAAAGCAGTCGGGCAAGCTCATCGTGACCGTCGATGATTATTCCGGTCTCAGTCAGAGGCAGGGCTCCGTCACCATAGCCAACGGCGACGACAGCAAAACCCTCACCGTGATCCAACGTGGCGCCGATCCCAACATCAATGTCACGCCCGACGACCTTGAGTTCACCTACACGGGCGGCGACAGCGAAAAGAAAACGGTGAACGTGACGGCTGAAGCTGAATGGGACGCGACGACCGAAGACGAATGGCTCCACATCGAGAAAGCGGCGGACGGGCTCAGCTTTACCGTCACTGCCGACCTGTGGGGAGGGGTGGAATCCAGAGAAGGCTCTATTGTGGTTGATAACGGCGCCACGCAAAAGCCCATCACCGTGACCCAGGGCGCGGCTACGCTGAACGTTGCCGAGGCGGTGGAATTCCTGTTCGGCGACGGCGTCGATGAAAAGACGGTGGCTGTGGAAAGCGATCTGGAATGGACTCTGAATCCCAAGAGCACGTGGATCAAAGTCACCAAGTCGGGCGACAGCTTCATCGTTAAACCCGATGCCAACAATTCCGGCGGCCCGAGGGAAGGCTATATTGACGTCTCTAACGGCAACGGAGGGCTCAGGACGATCGCCGTGATACAGGCAGACCTGCCCCAGACCTACACCGCCGACAGAATTGCCGTGAGAAGATGGACGGGCTACTTCGCCGTAACCCTTATATCCGGGCCCAATAACACCCCCGAAAACCGCCAACTCGTTATGAACATTGCATTCCCTCAGGGCGACCCGAGGGCCGAAGATGTACCCGCAGGAATATATACCGGCATACCGAACAACGAAGGGACGGGGGTCAATCTTGTCGACAGCAATCACAAGACGGGTATACCCGCGGCAGTGAAGGGCTACACCGAAGCCAGGGTCATCTACGAGGGCGGCAAAGGCGGCGCCACCATTACCGCCAGAGTGGCATTCCCCGCTGACCCTGCAAACCCGGCAGGCGCGCAGGAGGCATGGGTGATGACCTTCACGGGAACTTACTCGGTGAGGTTGTAACAGAATTTGTAATAAATAACGTGGGTTCGACAAATGCGTCGAACTCACGTTGTTTACTTTTAATCACGAATAATATCATGAAATTTTTAATCGCGATAATATTGCTTGTGGCAACTACCTGCGCCCAACAACCGGCAGACCATTTCACTTTAACCGGAGCCATTCCCGGGGCGATTGACGGCACGAAAGTCACATTGGTATCGTCGAACGACCAGAAAGATACGGTGGAAGGATATGTGGTGGACGGAAAGTTCGAACTGCGCGGAAGGAGCGATATGCCCACGCTGTACAGCCTGAAGATCGATGACCGCGAAATCGCCGACAAGAACGGGACCGGCAAGTACCATCCCCGGCAGATCGACTTTTTCGTGGAGAACGGCACTCTGACGTTTGTCACCCCCCATATCGACAGCTTGCCATATCCTCCGAATTACAGGGTCTATGACCTTCGCAAGGAGAAAAACTACAAGGTGACCGGCTCCGCGGCTCAGGATATCTTTTATCCCTACCAGCAGCAGACAATAGGGTTGAGGTACGCCATCGGCAAGCTGCACGGCAAGTTCATGGGAGACAGGGATATGGATGTCTACCGCGAACTGCATGAAGCGAGGACGGAATTGGAACGGCTCACATGGGAACTGGCCGGGAAGCGGCAAAACGCGGGTGTCAGCCTCTATCTGGCCGGGCTGCTAAAGAAAGGCCCTTTCATGTACGACCAGCCCTATCTCGACAGGTTGGACGACCTGCTCGCTTCCTTTCATGACGTCGGCTCCCGGATCGCCGACTTCAGGCAATCGCTGAAAAAGGATGAAAAGTTCAACCGAGGCAAGAAGCTGGAAGATGCCGGGATAATAACCCCCGATGGGAAAACATACTCGCTCACGGCACAGTTGAACAAGGGCGGATATACGCTGATCGACTTTTGGGCGTCATGGTGCGGCCCGTGCCGTGCGAGCTTTCCACACCTGAGGGAGATCTATCGGCAATTCGGGGATAAAGTGAAATTCATCAGCCTCTCCACGGATACCGACGAGGAAAAATGGCACAAGGCGGGCAAGGAAGAGAACCTGCCGTGGAGCGAATTTCGATGCAGCGATCAACTGCGTGCCGATATCGGGAAGCTGTACGGAATAATCTATATTCCGGTCTATCTGGTGGTCGATCCCGCCGGGGAAATAATATTCCACAGCGACAATAGCGGGGCGCTGGCATTGCAGTTGGAGGCTTTGGAGGGATAGTCCGGAGTTCGATTTGGACGGTATCGCGGATTTTTCCGTATATTTACGCCTCAACCCAAATCGTATGCGATTATGATCATCGACGATATTGCCCTGACCCTACAGCCGCACGTGGGGCCGAGGACTGCCACCCACCTGCTGCAATGCTTCGGATCGGCCGAGGCGATATTCTCCGCTTCGGAGGCCGAACTCATCGAACGTGCCGAACTGCGGCGGGATATTGCCGCTGCGATCGTGCGCAAACCGATGCACAGGCAGGCCGAAAAAGAGCTGAAACACTGCGAGCGCAACGGGATAATTGTCATCCCGTCGACGTCGGAACTCTATCCTCCGTTGCTCGGGGAGTGTGGCGATTATCCGCATGTGGTTTATTACAGGGGAGATACGGCGGCTCTCGGGAGGCGTATGCTTTCGATGGTCGGCACGCGGAGGGCAACGTCGTATGGGCAGAAGATGTGCGACAAGCTGGTCGGCGAGATGGGACGGATGTTTCCCGATCTGGTGATCGTGAGTGGGTTAGCGTTCGGGATCGACGCGACGTGCCACAGGGCGGCGATCGCGGCGGGGCTGGCGACGGGGGGAGTGCTGGCCGACACGCTGACCGAAATTTATCCCGCCGACCATGCGCGACTGGCCGAGGAGATGGTGCGCAGGGGCGGTGGGATACTCTCGGAATACCACTCGGGGCATAAGAACAAAGGGGTGACGTTCGTGCCGCGGAACAGGATAATCGCGGGGATGAGCCTGGGGACGGTGGTCGTCGAATCGCCGCTGAAAGGCGGGTCTATGATAACGGCGAATATGGCTGACGGCTACGAGAGGTGTGTAATGGCTGTGCCGGGAAGGGTCGGCGATCTTGCCGCGGAGGGAACTAACGAATTGATAAAGAGTAACAAGGCGCGGATGGTGTGTTCGGCTGCGGACATTGTGCGAGAGTTGATGTGGGATGTGCCCGAAAGTCGCGTGGCGGCCGCGGAGCGCGATATGTCGGGACTGAGCAAGGACGCGGCGGGGCTGTTGGGATGTATACCCGACGAGGGGGCGATCTCGATAGACGGATTGGCTGATGTCTCGGGGCTTACGGCCTCGGAATTGGCGGCACTTATACTTGAACTTGAATTCGAGGGGTTCGTCAGGTTGGGGCCGGGGAAGAGCTATGAAAAAATCTGATATATGGAACTGATCGACACACATTCGCACCTTTACGACGCGGCTTTCGACGCCGACCGTGAGGCGGTTATGCAGCGGGCGACAGCGGCCGGGGTGGGCAGGATGGTGCTGCCGGCGATAGACTCGGAGAGCCACGGGGCGCTGCTCGGGCTTGCGGAGGCTTATCCGGGTGTGTGCCTGCCGATGATGGGACTGCATCCTAC